>Ga0222713_10003384_pt1 | contig 16568 bp, 20 predicted proteins | sample C33_649DmetaG_FD_165061 | JGI IMG/M metagenome (GOLD analysis project Ga0222713, IMG submission 165061) | Estuarine water microbial communities from San Francisco Bay, California, United States - C33_649D | ecosystem: Environmental > Aquatic > Marine > Unclassified | place: USA: California...
TTGTATCGTGGTGTGGGTGAGAACAGCGACTTTCTGTTTCATGCTTGGAGCAAAACTGATGCGGTCAAACTCATGGAAGAAATGTTTGTGACTGGAGCCCAGCGGTAAATTCATATGATTACAGCAGTTCGTTACGATATCTTTGGTAATCAACTACATATTGGCGACACCGTAGCAGTTCAAGGTCAATATGGACTGATCACGGGTACAGTGGTTGATTTCACCAAACTGCAAGTTCGCATTGAGTTTGATCCAGTGAAATATTCCAGTCAACTCACTTGGTCTCAACGAAAAGGCACCAAAAAAGGACTACCACCAACTGTACTGGCATACAGTGAACACACTGTGAAACAAATTGTGCCAGCGTAACCTTCACAACACCAAGCTCTTGAGCAATCAAGGGCTTTTTGGCCGCAACCTGATTTTCTTCAAAAAACCTGTTGACGCCAGCCTGGGCGTGGTGTAGACTACAGTCACAATGAAGAACGAAGATTACAAGATTCTGGAAGCCATGACCACCTACGGCGGCAGCTTTGCCAAGGCTATTGCCCGTGCTGCGCTGCTGGCTGACAGCGACAACTACGCCAAGCTCAAAGCAGCGTTTCCCGAGCTTTGGACCAAGTATGCTGCGTTTGCGCTGGTGAATCAGTAAAAAAAGTCTTGACCCGCACCAAAAACCCTGTAAACTGTTTTCACAATGAATACTAAATCCTACAAACCCGAGGTTCTTGTAGACGGTAAATGGGCTACCAATGCCCTTCGCTTTGCCACCGCCGAGGAAGCGTTCGCCAGCGTCATGGAGCTTCGTATGCGCTGGTGGGTGCCTACCGATGGTCGTGCCACCGAGTGTGAAGATCCCGTCAACTACAAGTTTGACTTCGCCAACAACATCAACGTGCGTCTTTGATTTCTATGCCTACTGTTTACGTCACCATCTGCTATCCCGACGAGCGTTTCATCGCCACCAATCTCCAAGTGGCGGATAAAAACAAAGATGTCGCCATTCTGGAGCAGGTCTTTGCCGAGTGGAATGCTGGCAGCGGTGTGGAGTGTGAACTGTTCAAGCGTGAGCGTGTGCGCAGCTTGAGCGTCAACGACGTGGTGATTATTCACCGCATTGAAGGCAACACCTACTATCAGTGTGCCAGTGTGGGTTGGAATAAAATCAGCCAAGACGAGTTCAATGAGCTGGAACGAGCTGTTGCGAGTCATCCCAGCAGATTCAACGAAGGTGCTTGGTATGCGCTGCATGACGTGATGTGGCAGCGACAACGACAGCACAAGCCAGTGCCAGCTTGACACCACACCATCCCTTGACTGGGATGGTTTTTTTATGGCCAAGCATTGCAGATTTTTGAAAAAAGGTGTTGCAGAGTGTGGGGGATGTGCTACACTGTTCCTGTTGTTGGGGCTGTGATCGCAAGACGCAGCACGGTGGTAGCGAAAGCGTGAACGATGCAGTCTTTCGCCGAATTAGACGGCGTTCACCAGCAACATTGATCTTTCAAAACGGTCCATTCGACTACGCTGGCTAGGTCAGAAGCCCTTCAAGCTTCGGGAGCGAGATCGACACTCGCATGGACTACCATTTTCGATTGCAATATGATCCAGGAGTGCAATACGTGGGTTGCTGATCACTTCACCATGGTTGAATGGGTTCAAGTCCCTAACATTTGCAATCAAAGCAAGATAACACAAAGACGCCGAGCTTGTTGGTTGTAAAAGGAGACGCACACCGCTTGTAGCGGGGGTCCACGTTCGATTCGTGGTAAGCTCGTAGGGAACATACCGCCAACCTTTACTGGTGCGTGGGTGAAATCGTGAAACTTGCTAGATTTTCAGTCAATGAATACGAATCTGCTACCGAAAGGCGTGGAAGATCGACGGTTCAACGACTACAGCCAACAGGACGTAGCTTGATGCTTTGGACAGCAAACAAAGACTGATAGAGAGGCTAGTGCAGAAAATCCTGTATAAACTGCACACAAACTTTTTAGTTTTTTGATTGATATACCAAATGGAAAAGGAGCGTGTCGGTAGCCAAATAAGGTTCATGGCGAAAACAGGCGAAACCATCATATAAACCTAAATAGAGGTGGGGATTGTAGGTTCAAGTCCTGCTGTCAATCAAAACAATTTCATTATGAACTGTTTAGCGTGTCGCAAACCATTGAGCATCAACTACTCTAGCACAGTGGTTCGCAAAGCCATCAAGCCACCCAGAATGCCGCATCGCTGGCTTACTCTGGGCAGCGTCCACGAACACTGCGAACACCTTGTCAAGCTGGAAAATGATCCTTGGACCGAAAAAAAGGTGTTGACTTCTTCAAAGTAATCAGCTATTCTATTTTCACAATGAACGCTACGATTGCTACCAACAAGATCGCCGTGACCCATACTGTTCGCCAGGACGTTGACCGTGAGTTTTTGATCGTCGATGTGCCCTGCGGCTGGGATGACGTTCGTCCGCTCACCCGAAAGGTGCTGACCTACGACGGTCGTGACTTCACCTTCACTGGCTGGAACAGCGACACCTTCAAGTGCTACTTTGTGCGCCCTCTGAACGGCAAAAGCACCGTGGCTGAGATTCGCTAAAAAAGTGTTGACATCACCAGCCTAATCAGCTATTCTATTTTCACAATGAAAACCAAGACGTTCCGAATCCCCGTCAGCTACGAAATGTATGGCTACGTGGAGGTTGAAGCAGTTGACCTCGACGAAGCTGTTGTACAAGCCGAGGAAGCTCCGTTGCCCACAGATTCCAGCTACATCGAAGGCAGCTTTCGGGTTGACTACGAAGCTTTGGACGACCAAGACCAATAACTCTATGAACATCCGCTGATCCGAAGATCCTCAAAACCTACCAAACCCCTGATAACAAAGGGGTTTTTTATTTACTAATCAGCAAATCCGAAGATGTTTCCGAAGATCCTGGCCAGGTCCTGCATTTTGTTGAAAAAAGGTGTTGACCACCTGCTCGCCATCCTGCATACTGTATCCAGATAAAGGAAACGTCGATATGAAGAAGATCACCAACGTCAAGACCACCGTCACCCTCAAGAAGCCCTTCACCTACACCTACTACGGCGTCACCACCACCATTCCCAAGGGCACCACGTTCAACACCAAGAACTTCGGCACCAACGGCATCGTGCTGATTCTGGGTCACGGTGCCAATGAGGTGATTCCTCACGATTACCTTGGCAAGTATACCAAGACCTACACCGTCACCGAGTCGATCTTTGATGGTCGCAACGGCTACGATACCTACCGCAAGACCGTCAAGGAGGATGTCACCGATCTATGGCTCGCTTACTGGAAGAAGGAAGCTGCTAAGAAGGCGGCTGCTGAGGCTCGGGTTGATCGAATCAATACCAAGAACCGCATCGCTGCCATCCGTAAGACCATCAAGTATGTCAAGACGGGCAAGGCTGAGAAGGAACTGGCTCTGCTCCTCGAAAAGATTGCCTAATCAGTTGTAGCCCAATCACTTACGGTTGGGCTTTTTCATGGCCACAAACAATCCTGCATTCTTCGCAAAATACCTGTTGACTTCACCCCTGCCATAGTGTATGCTATTAGCACAATGAACGTCAACATCAGCTTCGACACCGACAACGCCGCCTTTGAAGACAGCTTCCTCATGGCTGTCACCAAGACCCTCGCTCAAGCCAAGGAAGCTCTGCTCGACAGCGAGAACACCACCACCATCCGCCGCCCGCTCAAGGACATCAACGGCAACCGCATCGGCACCGTGTGCATCAGCCACGACGTGCCCGTCAGCCAACTCTGAGCTTGACACCACCAACCAACCTGCTAACATACTTTTATCAATATGAACTCTACTCTGTCTAGGATTCGCAAGGGCAGCTTTGTCAAGGTCAATGTGCCCGTCAAGCGGTACAGCACTCTCGCCGACAGCGACACTCTGCCTGCCGACAACGTGTACCAAGTCACCTATGTCAGCCGCAAGGGCGATGACATCCGCATCTATGGCAAGGACCTGTGCGGCAGTCGCTATGTCAAGCCCAACGACGTGACCGTGGTGGATGGTCCACAGCCGCAGGTGAAGGTGGGCGATATGTTCAGTGCCCATTGGGGCTACGAGCAAACCAACGTGGACTTCTATATGGTGGTCAAGGTGACTGGCAAGAGTGCTTGGCTTGCCAGTGTGCCCAGCGAGCGCAAGTATGACGGTCCCATGAATGGCACTTGCCGTCCAGTTGCCAAGCTGCCCAGCCAGCTTGGACCTGGCAAGCAGTATCGCATCAAGGTCACCAGCGATGGCAAGGTGTGCTTCCGCCTCACCAGCTACAGCCATGCGTTTCCCTACACTGGCGGCGACTGCTTCTTCAGTGAGTGGCACTAAGTGCTAGGCAACAGGGTGCCTTCTAGCAAACAAGCCAGCTAGGGGGCACCCAGGCCCTGTGCCAAAAATAGTGCAAACCGGGGTGGGGGGTACCATCATCCCTGCCTTTTATAGCAATAACCGGGGGGAGGGGGTAGGGGGAGCCCTGTCAAGTGGTTCTGAATATGGGCAGGTGGGTGTCTACCCCTGCCGCCAGAGCTTTACAACACACATGAAGGTTTTTACGGCTGGAATCAACATATGCTTATTTTGTGGGCTTGGTGAAACATATGCTTATGTCATGCTGCAAAAAATAGTCTGGGTATGCATATATGTGCAAATCGTGTTTTTCTATACACAACTTTTAGGGTTTGTGTGTAATTTTTCAAAAAAAACTCTGCTCAGGTTTTTCACATAGTGGTTTACATATGTTGATGGATGTGTTATAGTTATGTTCATGAGATATTCTATTATGAATCATGTCAGTGAGTTGTTTGGGTTGGCGTTTACGATATTGTTTAATGTGGCTCCATTGTTTCAATTGGTTACCATAGTGCGGCATAAAAGCAGCTACAACAACAGTATTGCCATGTGGGTATGTGGAGCGTTGGGGCAGTTGTGTATGATGGGGTATTATGTGAGCATGAATGTGCAGGGCATGTTTAACTATATCAACTGTATTATTGGATTGTTGTTGAATTTGTGTATGGTGTGGTGTATAGTGTATTATAGCAACCGTAATCATTGAATCAGTGTGTGTGTTTATAGTGTTTGCATAGTGTTGGGGTTGTTGTTGTATTTTTATGGTTTGTATGTGTATTTTTTTGACAACGATAGATTTTGATATAAAAACGTGTTTTGTGTTGTGTTGATGTAGTTATACAATGTTGTATGAGTGTTTTGATCGCCATAGTTAATTTGCCTTGTAGAGTTTACAGATGGATTGTTGACAACTATCAATATGGATGTGATCGTCGTGACATGCGGCATTTGCACACAATTTTTAGTGATTTCATGTTGCCACGATTGGATTATTTGATCAAAAATATTGACCGCTCGGATTATTTGCCTATGCGATTAAACGAGCGTGGCGAGGTGGTGGGCACGTTGAGTTTGCAGGAATGGCGAGAAATATTGGTTGAAATACATTATGCGTTGCAGCAAGACGCAAATCCCAACAAAGTATCTATTGATGGTCAAATACCGCATAATTTGTTGCAGGTGAGTGAGTATCTGCAAAACATTGAAAAGCACAATCAACGCTATAAAAATGGATTGTTGTTGTTGGGGCGATATTATGGTGATTTGTGGGGTTGATAAAAATGCTTGACGGTTAGTTTGCGATGTGGTATAGTTATAATTGAAATGAAAACTGCACTACAACAAATTTGGGAGCGTACATCTTCTGTATGCAAAGGAATTGCCAACACCAATTGGTACTATTATAGTGTGTGTGTTTTGAGCGCAATAATGGTAATTACCGCCGTGCTTCATTTGCACAACCGAGATTATTTGCGTTGTTTGTGGGATGCTTTTGTGGCATTTGTGATGTTTTTCGGCAACAGGTTTAGAATTGTGCGCAAGCCAATTGAAAACACCTACAAAAGCAGTGTGTCGGATTTATTGGAAAAATGAGCATAGTTACCAACAAGTTTTTTTTGACGCTGGCACGTACCATTGATCATCGTGTGGGTTATACTGATGCGTGTGTTCCAGATGTGCCAATTTTGCCAGTGAAATATGCATTGGCCAGTTTTTTTGTTAGGTTTCTGATAGTGTTGGTGAATTTTGTTACGTGTGGATTTATTATTGCCAACGTGATTCATCATTGGTGACTTGACAACCACCAAAGTTGTGCTAATATGTTGTTATGAAAATGGTTCGATCAATAGTTGACAGTATTTGGTATCAAAAGTTGTGTATTTGCATGGGACTGTTGATGCTTATTCCAATGCAATTGCGTTTTGACGAAGGCAAGTATGTAAATGCGTTGTTTGATTTTTTGTTGGGTGCAGTTGTGGTATTCACCAATCTGGCTAGATTGAAATTGAGCAACAAAAACAACGCTGAAAACAAGGAGTGAATTGTTATGGAACGTAAATTGGCTAGTATTGTAAGAATTTTGGATGTTCACCCCATTGCTGGGGCGGATGCCATTGTGGTTGCCACTGTCAAGGGATGGAAGGTTGTGGTCAAGAAAAACGAATTTGCGGTGGGTGATTTGGCTGTTTACTACGAAATCGACAGCTTTTTGCCTGCAACACCACAATTTGAGTTTTTGCGACCACGATGCTACAAAAAGATGTCGGATGGTCGTGAAGGTTTTCGTTTGAAGACTGTGAAACTGCGTGGGCAAATCAGCCAAGGTTTGTTGACTCCGATTCCAGCTTCGTTGAGCAATGCAGTTGAAGGTGATGACGTTACTGCTGTTTTGAACGTGGTAAAGTATGAGCCTCCGATTCCTGCTCAATTGGCGGGTGAAATCAAGGGATTGTTTCCTAGTTTCATTCCCAAGACAGACGAAGAGCGCATTCAAAACTACATCACTGAAAGTGAAGTGGACGTGCGTGGACAGGATGCATACATCACTGAAAAGTTGGATGGATCATCGTTTACTGCATATATCCGCAACAACGAGTTTGGAATTTGCAGCCGTAATTTGGAATTAAAGCCAAATGACGACAATGCTTTTTGGCAAGCTGCAAAGTTTTTGAACTTGCAAGACAAGCTGGCTAGTCTTGACCGCAACATTGCGTTGCAGGGTGAGTTGGTGGGGCCTGGTGTGCAAGGCAATCTGTATGCTTTGAAAAACCGCACAGTGTATTTCTTTACTGGCTACGACATTGACGCTGGTCGTCGAATGACGTTTGGTGAACTCAAGGAAGTGTTGGAACTGTTGAAGTTGCCAATGGTGCCAGTTTTGGAATACAGCTATGTGTTGCCCACTGAAAATGTAGTGGAAAACATGTTGGCTTATGCCGAGGCTAAAAGTGCCTTGAATCCCAAGGCAGATCGTGAGGGAGTGGTTGTGCGTGGATTGACCCAGGAGTTTAGTTTCAAGGCAATCAGCAACAAATACTTGCTCAACGATCCAGAATTGAGTTGATGTGTACAACAAACAAAAACACAGGCTGCTGATTGTGGTCTGTGTTTTTTTATGTCAAAATAGTGTGTTGATATCGTAATTAAACAAACCTCGCAATGGTTGCAACATCATGTGTTTGTGTGCGTCGTGAAAATGCAGATTCACAAACGCATCATAGTTTTTGTCGATGATCAGTTGTGATGGTGCGTGTATTGTTGATTCGTAATTTTGCAGTGCATTGATGTGTCGTTGCAGCGTATAATGCGGATCAAAACGTTTCGCATGAATCAGTATCAGTTCTGAATCGCTACGTGTACTGTTTGAATAAGGTTGTTCGTTGGTCGCTGTGTGTTGACCACTGTTGAAATGCAATGCATAGTTGGCACACACTGGTTTTGAATATTCACTATTTGAAAATGCGAATGATCTTTGTTCCAATATGTTTTTTTGTGGGTCAAATGCTACATCACCATCTTTTTCTTTGGAATACAACAATTCATAGCCAGTTGTTATAAAACAGTTGCGGTTGTTGATCATGTGTTTGATCAAATGATCCATCAAATTTGGACTGGGTGTGGGCACCACAAATTCGTCCACATCCACGTAAAAAACATATTTGTAAGATTCCAACAGTTTAGCGAAATAATCAACCACGATATAGGTCATTTTATTGCCGCTGGCAACTTTCAAGTCGGATATCACTTTGGTTACGTTTGCTGATATGTTGCTGGTACTATTATCGCAACTATTGTCGTCCAATACATACATGTCATTTTTATCAAAAAACCTACCATAGTAGTTTAGCCATTTCGGTAAAAAATAGCTTTCGTTGCGTACCAAAGTAAATATACAAATGTCTTTTTTGCTCATATATGTGCTTTTATTAGACCATGAACTATACATATACTTGCGCAGCACCACATGTGAAGATTATGAGCAACAAAAAAAATACAACACAGTTATTGATCAGTGTAAGTGACCCATTACTTTTTTATGTAAGAATTCGCAATTGGAAAAACAATCTCAAGCCTTATTTTGACAATTTGTTGGTGGCAATAAGTCCTGGTCCAGAATCCGTCAATATTCCTCAAGCCGAGTTTGACAAAATCAATCAGTTTTTTGTGGACATCACCAAGGATGATGATTCTATCAAGCTAAATTTTTTGGATCAAAACATGAATGACCACGGAGTCAACATTCGATATCTTACGCAAAATTATTGGGACAGCATTGGCGACACTGTGTTGTTGATGGAAGATGATGACTTTATCACCAACACCGATATTTTGAACAAGTATTTGACCAGAGTCAAAAATAGAGAAGTGGATGTTATTGGTACAACCCGTGGTTGCACCAACAATTCTGATCTTTTGAAGTTTTGCAGCGATGCATTGGCTGAAGACAATGTTATCGAAAACATGTGTCCACACACTCAACCCAATTTCACACCCACGCATTTGATTTTCAACAAAGGTATGATCACACCAAACGAGGTGATGGAAGCACAAAGTCATGAAGTTGGCGAGGTGTTGTATTATCGTGGTCGTAAATTTGAGTATGGTGTGTATACGTGTATGGACACGTTTGTTGATGCTAGTTTGAGAATTGGTACCAGAGCCAACAAGATTTATGAGCACAGACCATATATTGGTGGTACATCTGGAGATTTTTACGAATTTTCATATTTTTTCTCGTTGACTTCGTATCCTACACATTGGAACAAACCCAGCATAGAGCAAACCCATGAATGGATCGACCAACAATATCAATATCATATTGGTAGTGCAACATGTTTGTGTCGAGCAGCTTGTGAAAATGTAGATTTTTTGAGTCAATCGTTGTTTGAAGAAGCCAAAAATTTTCTGAGCAAGATTGGTGAGGAGGATCATGCTCAGTACACGTTGTTGGAGTTTTATCGCAGACTTTACATTTACAGAGAAATGTATGAGTTGGTTCGCAACGATGCCGCATTTGCACGATTTGTGCCTATGTACGACAAAAACTTGGCATTGGCCGAAGACTTTTTCAAAAATGTGGTCAAGATTGAAGACATCATGAAAAAGGTCAATTACAAGTTTATGGACATTGAGTATTACCGCAGATTGTTTGTGACAATGTTGGGCGACAAGCCGTTGTGATATAAATCTATCAATATTGACGAAGTGTACACTATTTATACAATACATCATCTATGAAGCTTAGTGATTTTCGTAAAATAGTACACGCAACCACATCGTCATTGTTGCAAGAAAGCAACGATTTGGCTTTGGCGTTGACTGGGGTTGGACCAAACGGACCAGAAAAAGTACCAACCACAGCGCAGGAGTTTATGAAAAAATTGGTGGGTAAGAAATTGAAAGATCTGCTGGATGCCACCAGTTTTTCTCGTTTGTATGTACTGAACAAATATGGAGTGGGATCATCGCCTGACGACGAAGATATTCAAGTGTTGGTCACTAATCTAATGGATGCCGCAACAGGATTCATCAACCGTCGTTTTTTGGGTCCAATTGGTAAACAAAGAGCTGCGTGGGAAAAAGAAAAGTATTCTACGCCCGAGTACAACGATTGGAATAAGCAACGCAATGCTGCATTCAAAGCAGTGCTGATGGCACGTAGAACTGGTGATAAAGCTGAAATTGATAAGGCCGAGAAACACAAGAATGATGTGAATGCGGCAGATCCAACATTTGGTGATTACAAACAAATGATGGGTGACATGGATAATGTAGTAAAACAATTTCATAACAAACCGCTAGTGCTTGCTGATGTGTTGCCTGGGCCAGACGACACTGAAGAAGACAAAAAGAACTGGCAAAGCGTTGAAACCGCTTTCAATGCTTTGAAAAAAGCTTCAAATCTAAAAGAACAAGAATCTATGGGTAAAAACTATCCAGCCGTTAAAGTATTTGTGTCCACGGTCGGCGGTGGCGTACATGTATTGCTGTGGAAGCAACAAAACTTTGACAAAGAAGTTGGTAGTGATGCCAACGTTAAAACCTATGGCAACCTTGCCAGTTTGATTCGCAATTTGCGTGTTGATCCTAGCAAGCTGATGAGTTCAGATCGTAATGCCGTAGAGATTTTGAAATTTCTGAGTTCAGACGAACTTCGTCAACTCGCAAACAAAGAAAGCGTTATAACAACCAATATTCCACCAGATGTTGTGGACAAGTTTAGCACCAACCAACCTTTACAAGAAAACCAACCTATGACCCAGAAACAAAAACTCAAGCAAATCATTCGTGCCATTGTTGCCGAAGACTTCAAGGGCGAACCAAATCATGCAGCCGAAGTAGAATCAGACAATCTTACAGCAACACTCAGCGAAACTGATACTGCTGCCAACATTGCTGATTTGGAAAAGTTGATTGCCAACCCAGATGCAGCATTTGCCAAGAAAAACTATGGTAGTGTGGAAGCATATCAAAAAATGCTGCGCAAAAAGATTGCACGTTTGAAGGGTGATGAGCCAGGTATGGGACCAGAATATCGTGTGCGCAGCGACGAACCAGCACCATTTGGTTATGGTTTGGATGAAAAAGAATCTGCCAAGAAAGTATCACCAAAAGCTTTGGATCAAACCAAGGATGGTACAATTGATGCGGGTGATGCAGTGGTTGCTGCACGAAAAGAAAAGATTGCATTGAGCAAGGGCGACAAGTCTGATGCTGCATTCTACAAAAAAATCAAAGCAATTGTCAACAAGCGCAAAGGTAGCAAAGTATGAAAATAACTCGCACAGAACTAAAACAAATCATCAAGGAAGCAATCAGAACTGTAACCAATGAAGTTCTGAGCGAGGATTTGTTTGCCAAAGTAAACGCCACGCCTCTTGATCAGTTTGTGGCTCAAGAGTTGAGCGAAGCAGATATGTTGGGTGCAACCACCAAGCCGTTGACACCTGATGAAATGCAAGCATACTTGCAAAAAACTGCAACTGGCAAGAAAACCAAATTGGACAAGTTCACGATGCCGTATGTACATCGTGGCAATATTCAGATCAAAGACGAAAATGATCGCACGTTTGATTTGGATAGACTCAAGTCAGCAATCACACAACGTCCAGACAAAATTCTCAAGCAAAACGAGAAGATCACACACAGTGGTGGAGGTAGTACAGTTTATTACAACATTGGTTTGCCAGCATTGAAAGGTTTGGCGGTCAATGAAAAGACTGGTCAGTTTGTTGTGGTGGATACATGTCCAGGTGCAGGTGCTTGCAAAGTATACTGCTATGCCAAGAAAGGTGGATATGTGCAATGGAAAGCAAGTTCACTGTCGCAAACACGATTGTTGAACTTTTTGTTGAATGATCCACAAGGATTCAAGGCAAAGCTTGAAGGTGAGTTGACCGCAGCAAAAAACAAATTTGGTAAAAAGGGAACCAAAGTTGTGGTACGTTGGCATGATGCTGGCGATTTCTTTAGTCCAGAATACGTTGATCTAGCATACAGTGTTGCCCGAGACTTCCCAGATATTGATTTCTACGCCTACACCAAGATGGCTGGTGTGGCATTGGGCAGCAAGCCAGCCAACTTCAAAATGAATTTCAGCATGGGTGCCACCCCAGAACAAGAAAAGCAAATTGCTTTCAAGACCACCAAACATTCAACTGTGGTACCAAAACCAATGTTTACTGACTTGATTCTCAAGGACGAAGACGGAAAATTGGTGAAGGTTGATGGCAAGATGCAATTCAAGTCTCCAGAAGCAATTGAAACGTTGAAGCAAAAATTGGCAAGCAAGTATGGAGTGGACAAGGATTCAGTGATCACCTATGACGAAATGATGAAGATTCCAGTTGGCGACACTCCAAAGTGGAACGTGATCATCAAGCCAGGTGATGGTGATGATGCTGCCAACCGTGCCGATGTAATTGGTTCGTGGTTGCTGATCCACTGAAAAAAATCCAAAAAATTGTTGACGTTTTCCAAATTCAATGATATATATTGGTATATGACACCAGTTTGTGTACAACATATTAAGCGTGAATGGTATAATACAACCTTTGATAAAAGAAAGGTTGGCGGCTGATATTTGTACACAGAACTAGGATAAAAAATATCAACCGTCACCCAGAAATGAGTGGCGGTTTTTTGTTTGTTTAATTCTAGTTGAAAAAAGTGTTGACGGTCACAAGAAGTATGCTAAAGTGATCTCAGTTGAACGACGAAAGTGGTTCGACAGCAAGCCGAAAGGCGAGCGAAAAAAGACAGTTGACAAGACATAAAAAGCTGATAGACTGTTGGAACAATTTGAAAAACGAAGGCTTGAAACTCCATCTGTTGAGCCTCCGCCAGTGAGTCGGGCAACCGACAATAAGGTAAAGTCTGGAAAAATCAATTGATTGGTCCGTGGGTGTTATTGGTGAAACAAGAACCCATAGGGCGATGACGGAATTACCGAGGTGATTTCCGTAAACGTTGAAACAACAATTTAATGCCACCTTAGCTCAGTTGGTAGAGCATCAGTTTTGTAAACTGAGGGTCGTCGGTTCAAGCCCGACAGGTGGCTCCAATTTGTAATGGTGATCGTAGCATAAAAGTAATGTCGTGGTTTGTGAAGCCACCTAAGCGGGGGCAGTACCCGTCGGTCACCCCAATTTCAATGGTCCCATCGTCTAATAGGAAAGGATTCTAGATTCTCAATCTGGGGAACTCGGTTCGACTCCGAGTGGGACTACCAATTTACATAACCTCATCGTCTAGTTACTAGGACAGATGTGTTCTCTGAGACATCGACCTTGGTGTAAATCCAAGTGAGGTTGCCAATTTTCAGTATATGCTTCGGTGGTGAAATTAGATATCACATAACTTTGCGAAGGTTAAGTTTCGAGTGCGACTCTCGGCTGAAGCACCAATTTCAATGGCCTCATCGTCTAATGGCTTAGGACGGTAGACTTTCAATCTACAAATCGTGGGTTCAATTCCCCGTGGGGCTACCAATTTATAGGGTGGTGGCAGACAAGCAATGCACCGGTCTCCAAAACCGCACCATGTGGGAGCGTTACCCACTCACCCTGCCAATTTACAATCCGACAATAGCTGAGACAGTATTAGCGCAAGCCTGAAGAGCTTGAGACGTTGGTGCGATACCAACTTGTCGGGCCATATTTTCCGAAGTACAAGGAAACAAAGGTTACTTGGAACAACCCTCAAATTAAAAGTCCAAGCGCATGTCGAGACCCAGAGAGCGAGAACGTCACGGGGAAGGACGACCACAAATATCCTTGCCAAAATCGTGGTACAATTTTCATGGTCATATAAAGTAATAGTAACCTAACCCTCTGTCTAAGGGAAGTCCGGGGAGCGTAACCCCGTATGACCGCCATTTTAATTCTCGGATCGTATAATAGTATTACCTTCGGTTGTTACCCGAATGATATGGGTGCGATTCCTGTTCCGAGAGCCATTTCATTCCCGAGTAATGTCAAAGTAGCATGACTGGCTGTTAACCAGTAGGTGGAGGTGCGAGTCCTCCCTTGGGAGCCAATTTCAACATACAAACGAAGGCGACAAGCTAGTGTATTTAGAGTGGTTCACCCCAATCCTTTTACCCGGGAGGGGTTCTTGGTTCGACTCCAAGAGAGTATATGATGCAACGAGGTAGTAGTTGTATGGGACACTGATAGACATCACTGTGAATGATGCTGACGAGTATTTATTCATAGTGAGGGAACCGCCGTGAAATCCAGTAAACATTTTTCTTTATGAAGACCAAAGCATTTACACTGATTGAAATTCTGTTGTGTGTGGCAATACTTGCTACAATAATGACTGCGGTGGTATTCAACATGGATAGCTTAATGAACTCACGCAACGTCATAAATTCGAAAGTAAATGACTATGTTACGCTTACACGATTTGTGAAAGCCAATGCAGCCATACACGGCAAGACAATGCAAATTTTGGTTCATACCAACAAGCTTAAAGCTGTGGAGATAGACAATGACGGTACAACCAACGACATCGCAACGTTGCAATTTCAATTAGAAGCGTTGAATGATTCTGCGGTGTTTGATGGTGAGTCTCTTACGTTTTATCCAGACGGCACACTACACAAAGAATCAACAGTGAGCATCGGTCTGGAAAACGAAACAAATTTCGTGTTTGTGAACATAAATGATTGGAACAAAGTTTCCTTGACAACCACAAACACACAGTCTATAGTAGACGAAGATTTCAACAATAGGGATGAGTAATCTTAAAAAAACAAACTAGATAGATAAGCAAGTTCGAAATTGCTTGACCATCGTGAGATCCTAGTGTAAGTTTAGATGAAAGGCCCTGCCAATTTCAATTCCTCTCTAGCTCAATGGTAGAGCACTTGGCTGTTAACCAGGTTGTTCGGGGTTCGAGTCCCTGGGGAGGAGCCAATTTTACGGTGAGTGTTCCCTATGGCTGTCTGTAAAACAGTTGCCATCAATAAATAGGGCGGACGGCAAGTGGTTCAACTCCTCCACTCACCACCACTTTTTTGGGTACGTCGCATAGCAGCAATTGCAGGAGACTGTAAATCTCCCGGGCTAACGCCCTACGTAGGTGCGAGTCCTACCGTGCCCACCATTTCATTTTTTGATTGTGTATTTGATTTGCTCTATTTATAAATGATGAGCAAAACCAAAAATACCAAACTAGATTTTAACCAAATGTTGGACAAGTGTTGGAAAACTGCACTTGGCGTAACAAAACGTGCTAAACTGTATCAAGCATCATCTCCAAAAAATTTGAGTTTTATTCACTGCATTTTCCGAGGTGATGGAGAATATGCAACAATCATCGTGAATTGTACATGTGAAGGAAGAATTCACATTACCACAGTGGATAGTCCATATATGGATGATTGTGTGATTCACCCACCAATTAAAATGACACAAGTTGAATCAGAACAATTTTTGATCAACGCTGGTTACACAGAGTGGACGGTGGTATTGCTCAGAGAGCCTTTGTATTCTGTTAAATACCCACCATTGTACATTTATACTGTACCAAATGTTGGATACATGGCTGTAGATAGCACAAACGGAAACGTGTTTCCGTTGTATTAAAGATTTCAATCTGTGTGTAGTTCAGAGGTAGATCAGTGCTCACTATGATGGTAAATGACACCGTAAAAGCGTGAATAAGCACGGGCCGTTGGTTCGATCCCAACCACACAGATTAATTTTAGTAGTAGTCGCCCCAATTATCGCATTGGGTCAATATAGATGAATCGCAGTATATCTATAGATTTGCAGTGTTGCAATGCGGCGAATGATTTATGTGACCATATTTATAAGCATGGTCATAGAAAAACTGTTACCGCTTATAGCACAGAGTTTGAGTCCAAAGCTACTTAAACCCGAGTATCGTCAAACAAATGCAACTAATCCAATGTATGGACATTGCTATGTAGCAACCGAAGCGTTGTATTGTTTGATGAACAAATTTTCCTTGACAGGCACGTTCAAACCGTTTCAAGCAAAAGACGAAAACAACGTGAGTCATTGGTGGCTGCAAAGCCAAGACGGAGTGATCATTGACATAACAGCATCGCAGTATACGAGCGTTGGAAAAACGCCGCCATACAGCCTAGGCAAGTCAAGACCATTCATGTATCCGTCTCCATCAAAAAGAAGCAGAAAAGTGATGGAAGCGGTTCTGAAAAAAGTTGTTGACGAATCACAATGATGTGCTAAGATGATTTCAGTTCGTTGACATAGCAAACAAGATTTTACGCAAGCGAAGCCACAATAGACGGGCACCCGACTCTTAATCGGACGATTCGTGTGGGGGCAGTACCCACCGCTTGCACCAATTTATGGATCGGTAACTCAACTGGATTAGAGTAATCGGCTCTTACCCGATAAGTTGTGGGTTCAAATCCCACCCGGTCCACCAATTTCAATAATGGGGTTCAAGCTTTAACGGTGAAGCAACTGGCTTTTAACCAGTAGAACACGGATCGTTACCGTGGAGCCCTACCAATTTCAATGCTCCTATACGATAATGCAGTCCCTGTGCCTGATTAGCGCAGTGTCGTGGTTCAAGTCCACGTAGGAGTACCAATTTAACGGAGTCGAAGCCACAATAGACGGGCACCCGGCTTTTAACCGGAATATTCGTGTGGGAGCATTACCCACCGGCTCCACCA
>Ga0222713_10003385_pt1 | contig 16568 bp, 16 predicted proteins | sample C33_649DmetaG_FD_165061 | JGI IMG/M metagenome (GOLD analysis project Ga0222713, IMG submission 165061) | Estuarine water microbial communities from San Francisco Bay, California, United States - C33_649D | ecosystem: Environmental > Aquatic > Marine > Unclassified | place: USA: California...
AAATGACGGTGCGGGCATTACGGTAGTTTGGTCAGTTTGCCGGGAACATCAATGCACCACCGCACTTAACATGGTCCGCACAGTATCATGGAAGCGGGGCAGGTCGGCCGGACTCACGGTTGCCCCGGGATCGCGGTTCCAACCATGGGCTCCCGGCCATTCGCCCTGTTGCAGGAAACGATCAATCGTGCCGGTCATACCCGCCACATTGATGTAGTCCTTCTGATCTTTGTCGTCGCGCAGATTGGTCATGCGTTCGGCCGGGAAAGGGGTGATGCGTCCGCTGGAAACATGGGCCAAGTCATTCAGGATCACAAAAGGCCGTGAATCCACGAGGCTGGTGGCTGGTCGATCGGCTTCGCCCCGCAAATAACGGTGATATGCCAGGTGATTTTCCGTGAGTCCGTCGAAATGACCGATGTCTATTCGCTCCACCCGCCCATCCAGCCAACGAATCTCCGCGTGACTACCGACGACGTAGCGAATATCGGCTTTCGCACAATGCACGGTCTCGCAATGGCTGGTTTGTCCGGCACAGGCATGAGTCACCGCGAAACGCATGGTTTGACCTGCAGTGGTGGTGGCTTGGACGAAAAAGGTATCGGCGCCCTCGATGGCGTGCGCGCGATAGAGTTCGGCCCGCACGGTGGCAATTTGCGCCCAGCTGGAGATCGATTTTTCGCCGAGCCAGAATAGCATGTTGTGCACAAAATGTGCGTTCGCATTGCCAAAGCAGGAATCGAGCACCACCCGGTCATTCATCATCAGGCGTCCGGCCCATTTGGCTCGGTAAAAGTAATCGGCAGGTCGCGGCCAATGGGCCATGAGACTCGCACCGGTGATGGGTCCAAACTCGCCATCGAGCAGTCGTTGTTTTAACGCGAGCCGCGGTCGTTCAACGATGAAGTTGAATGCCACCAGCGATGCTTTGGTCGCCGTCTTGTCCAACGCGATCATCTCTTCCAATTCGCTATAATCCAGGGTCGGTGGTTTCTCCAGATAGACCGGGACACCCGCTTCGACACCCGCCCGGTGCATCTCACTATGCAGGTTGATGGGGGTAGGGACGACCATCAGGTCGAGATCATGCCGGCACGCCGCGAGCATCTGTTGATATTCGGGGAACACGCTCACCCCACGGTTGGTGAACTGCCAATTCTGCTGCTCGGTGGCAAAGGCCGCGGCGTTGGGATCGCAGGTGCAGATCAATTTGGCCAGATAGCGCTCTTCAAGTTTGGCTACGGTATTATGGTGCCAGCCGGCGAATCCACCCATGCCGATGATGCCGATGCGGGTGGGATTGCTCATAGCATTTTCAATTTCGGCAGATCCTGACCATCCACGATGCCGACCGGTTCGCCACGCGCATTCACCACGACCAGATCATCTATCTTGTGCTTTTCAAAAAGGTTCAGTGCGTCCACGCCCATGGCATCGTCGCGAATGGTCTTGGGGGATTTGGTCATGAATTGGTTTACTGGTTGCTTTAAAAAATCAGGCCCGGTCAACGCACTGCGTCGAAAGTCGCCGTCGGTCAGAATACCACTCAACTTTCGGGTGCGTTTGTTCACCAAAGCGATGCAGCCACTCTTGGCCTTGGTCATGGCAAGAATAGCTTCCTGAAGGGTGCCGGTATCGGGCATGATCGGGGCGCGATCACCGGTGCGCATAAGCTCACTGATCTTGACCAGCAGTGACCCGATATTGCCGCCGGGATGATTGCGGGCAAAATCATCCCGCGTAAATCCACGGGCTTCCAACAGGACCATCGCCAACGCATCCCCAAGGGCCATGGCGGCCGTGGTGCTCGCGGTCGGGGCCAAGGCCAGCGGACAGGCCTCCCGGGGCACACGGTAGAGCAGGTGATAATCGGCGTTTTTCGCCAGGTCCGATTTATCATTGCTCGTGAAAGCCACGGTCTTAACTCCGATTCGCTTAAGTAAGGGCAGCAGTTTGAGCACTTCCGTCTGCCCGCTGTTACTGAGCAAGAATGCCAGATCCCCACTATTGCAGAGCCCCAAATCGCCGTGCAGCGCTTGGGTGGCATCCAGGAACGACGACGATATCCCCGTGCTGTTGAAGGTTCCGGCTAACTTTTGGGCGATATGGGCGGACTTGCCGACCCCACTAAAAATCAATTTTCCCCCACTTTGGTAGGTCTGCTCGACCGCTTGGGCGGTTTTAACAAATTCAGCTCCCAATCCCTTCGCGGTTTCAGCCAGGGCATCCCCTTCGATTCCGATGCATAAGCGAGCGCGTCTGAGAATGGATTTGGGCGTAAGGGACATTTAGAGTTTGTGTCGCGGGAACAGGTTGCGGAATTTACGCCTTAGACTGCTCCGTTCAATCCCTTTCCCGCTCGTGACGCCATTCCGTTCGCCAATTTATCGTTTCCTTGGGCTGCTGTCTATGGTCGCAATGCTCTTGTTTGCCGGCTGCGAACGGCAGGCTGGTCAACCTTTGGGCTCCGAGATTGATGAATCCGACTACCGAATGGGCCAGAAATTGGTGAAGCAGGGCCGAAGTCAGGAGGCGTTGGCGGCATATCTTCGGGTCATTGAAAAACGCGGCGATGCTGCGCCGGAGTCGCATCTGGAGGCGGGGATTATCTGCCTGCAGCAGATCAAGGATCCCATCGCGGCCATTTATCATTTCCGCAAATACCTCGAAAGACAGCCCAATTCACCGCAGGCCACCCAAGTCCGGGGTTTGGTCGAAAGCGCCAAGCGTGAATTTGCGCGCACCCTGCCGGCCAATCCGATGGAAAATCAATCCGAGCGACTCGACATGATTGAGCAGGTTGGCCAACTGCAGCGTGAAAATGAACAGCTCCGGGCCGAGTTGGCGATTATGCGCGGCAACGCCGTGCAACCTACAGTGAATCGCATGCGGGTCCCCACGGACACAACGAGCAATTCCGTGATGTCCACCCCGCCGCCGACGGATAACTCGCCCATTTCGCTTTCGCCGGAACCGCTCACCGAAGTGCCGACTACGGTGCCCGACCTTGAACCGCCCCAACGTCCCACGGCCACTACCGCGGCCAACGCCAATGTGCGCCGGCATGTGGTGACCAAGGGTGACACACTTTTCAGCTTGGCCCAACGCTACTACAACAATCGGTCCCGTTGGCGGGATATTTTCGAAGCCAACCGCGATAAAATGGCCAATGAGAATTCCCTCCAGATTGGGATGGAGCTTCGGATTCCCTAGGCTTCTGCTACGCGTTCAAACTTGAGCGGAGTGCGCGCACTTCGGAGAGGAGATCGCGGGCGGCCGTCAAGGTGGCATCCGAACTGGATTCGGCCGAATGGGGACTGCCGGCTTCATCCGGATCGTTCAGACCGAAATCGCGGAATTTTTTCAATCGGGCGAGAATCAGATCCCGCAGTTCGTGGGAATTATCCACGCCATGAAAGGTGGCATGATGCATGGAATCAGTGGTTTTCCCTTTGGGTCCGGCATCGCCCCCACCGCCGGCTGATTGCACATGCACATCGGCGATCCTTAGCAGGCGCTGTAACGGGCCTTGTTTGACTTCAACCTGCTGGAGGTTAGCGAAACTCATCGTTGATTCCTGCAGGCTGAACAAACCGGTGCGAATACGCAGGCTGCGATCGGTGACGATATACCAGTGCTGCTCATAATCGAGGCGCACGGCGGCAAGGGTGACTGGGATCTGCAGGATGAAGATTACGATGGCCGCATATTCGGCCCACTTGATCAGGTTCATGGTCCATTCCGGCCAGCGGGCCAGTTTACGCGCCAGATTGCCGCGATCCCGACGGTTTTCTTTGGTCTTGGTTGCGGACTTTTCCGTGCTGCCACTGTCGGGCTTATCTTCCGGGGATATCGCTGCCGCCGTGGAGATGTTGGAACGGAAGGAGGAGATTTCGGTCGTGAGATTATTGATAAACCAGAGGGAGAAACAGATGCCGATGATCTGCACCCTCACTGGGGCCGGCCTGTTGATCTGGGCCGTGATCAAACTGTTGCACTAAAGCCTTTCCCCCTGGTGGGGAATTGCCGAGGCTGTCTCAATGGGTTTGAACAAGCCGACTCTCCGGGAAGCGTGGCGGTTTTGGCTGAAGCTTGGGCTGCTCAGTTTTGGTGGCCCGGCCGGCCAGATAGCCATCATGCACCGTGAATTGGTCGATCGGAAAAAGTGGATCGAGGAATCCCGGTTTCTACATGCCTTGAACTTTTGCATGCTCCTGCCCGGACCGGAAGCGACCCAACTCGCGACCTACTGCGGCTGGTTGTTACACGGTATCCGCGGCGCCCTGACCGCCGGTTTATTGTTTATCCTGCCGGCGATTGGACTGCTTTGGGGATTGAGCTGGGTCTATATGGTTTATGGAACCCTGCCGGCCGTAGCGGCGATCTTCCATGGTTTGAAAGCGGCCGTGCTGGCGATTGTTGTGGTGGCTTTATGCAGAGTGGCCCGACGTGCACTCAAAACCACGGTCGCCTGGATTTTGGCCACAATGGCATTTGTCGGACTCTACCTTTTCCAACTGCCATTCCCTTTTATCGTCTTTGGCACCTTACTGGTTGGTTTTGTCGGTGGCCGGATTTGGCCGCGTCAATTTGGTGTGGCCAATCAACCCGTTGCCGACGCGCTGGAGCCTGCGATGCCCGTTAATCCCTACACGACATTGAAAATTGTTTTGGTGGGGGGAGTGCTCTGGTTTGCACCCGTGCTGATCGCGGGATTGAGCCAAGGATGGCAGGGAACCCTGGCGCAACAGGGATGGTTTTTTAGCAAAGCCGCCGTCGTTACTTTTGGCGGCGCCTATGCCGTGCTGCCTTATGTTGCGCAACAGGCGGTGGAAAATTATCACTGGCTGAGTCCGGCCCAGATGCTCGATGGCTTGGGTTTGGCGGAGACCACCCCCGGGCCCTTGATTATGGTGCTGCAGTTCGTCGGGTTTACCGGTGGCTGGCAGCAACCCGGTGCCATGTCGCAACTGGGTGCTGCCACTTTGAGTGCGCTCATGACCACTTGGGTTACGTTTGTGCCGACCTATTTGTTTATTCTGGTCGGGGCGCCCTACGTGGAGCGTCTGCGGTCCGATGCGCGGCTCAGTGCCGCTTTGGCCGCGGTGACGGCCGCCGTGGTGGGGGTGATCCTGAATTTGGCGGTCTGGTTTGGTCATCACGTCTTCCTGCCGATGTCCGGAAGCATTGATTGGTTTGCCGTGGTGGTTTGTGCCGCCGGATTTGCGGCCATGCAGTGGGCCAAGTGGGAGGTCATTCCGGTGGTGATTTCAGGCGGTGTGCTTGGTTTGCTTTGGGGTTGGTTGGCGTGAAGATGAATCGCTCACCTGCATGGCGGCAGACTATCCATCCCGTCCGCGGATTGATGGGCAGCTGCCATTTGTTGGTCGGGCCGGATCGTGAGGTCGTGTTGCTTGATACCGGCTTGGTGGGGGAGCCGATGTTTATACGCCGTCGATTACGGCTGCACGGGCTGGGTCCAACTGATGTGAAGGCGATTTTGCTGACCCACGGGCATCTGGATCATGCGGGAAACGTGGCGTGGGCCCGGCGGTGGACGGGGGCGCCGGTATATGCGCATCCATTGGATCAGGTGCATATCGACGGCACGTATCCATACACGGGCATCAACCGCTGGTGTGGCCGTTTGGAACGGGCCGGAAGGGCGGTGTTTGGGATCGGGCAACCCGTGCCGATTGACGTTCCTCTGGTGGATGGCGCAGAACTGCCTTTTTGGGGCGGGTTACGGGTGGTGCATCTGCCCGGTCACACCTTGGGGCACTGCGGATTTTACAGCGCACGGCATGACGTGCTGTTCAGTGGTGATTTGTTCGCGAGTTATTTTTTCAATGTGCATTTGCCGCCGCCTATCCTGAACTGTGCGCCGCAACTGATCCCGGGCAGTCTGGAGAAAGCGCGGCAACTGAATCCGCGTTACATCATCCCGCAGCACTTCGATGTTTTGGATGGTGAGCTACACCGCCGGCGTTTCGATCGGTTGTTGCGCAAACTCGCGATGCGATCCCGGCGGCGCGCTAATCCCGCCATTTGAGCGCTATTCAGAACCGAAGAACTTCTGGATACGGCGCATCGAGGCCACCAGCACATCGATTTCCTCGGCCGTATTGTAGAGGTAAAAACTCGCGCGGGTGGTGCTGGTGAGTCCGAGTTTGCGCATGAGCGGCTGATTGCAGTGATGGCCGCCGCGCAGAGCCAGACCATCCTCATCCGCGAACGTCACGACGTCGTGGGCGTGCACGTCCTTGAAGGCGAAGCTCACGAGACCCGCGCGTTCACCGGTCGGACCGAGCAGACGAATGCCGGGGATTTCGCTGAGTTTTTGGTAGGCGAGCTGACCCAATTCATTCGAATGCTTGGCAATGACCGCGCGGTCGACTGCGTCGAGATAATCACAGGCGGCACCCAGCGCGATGGCGTCGGCTACATTGGGCGTGCCGGCCTCGAAGCGCTCGGGGGAGGGTTTCCACGTGGCGCCCTTGTAATCCACCGTCACCACCATGCCGCCACCGGTTTCATCCGGCGCGAGTTTGTCGAGCAGCGCGCGACGTCCGTAGAGGACGCCGATGCCGGTGGGTCCGCACATCTTGTGGCCGGAGAAGGCGAGAAAATCACAATCAAGGTCCTGCACATCCACCGGCATGTGGCCGATGGATTGGGCGGCGTCGATCACGGTGATCGCACCGACCGCGCGGGCCTTGCGGCACAATTCCTTCGCGGGATTGATCGTGCCCAGAGAATTTGAAATGTGAGTGAAGGCGAAGAGCTTCACGTCCTTGGTCAGCAATTGATCGAGCGCGGCGAGATCGAGTCCGCCTTCAGCATTTTCGCCAAGCACGGGCACATATTTTAACGTCGCGCCACTGGCCTTGGCCGCCTGTTGCCACGGCACGAGGTTGGAATGATGTTCCATCTCGGTCGTCAATACGACGTCGCCGGGTTTGAGGTGAGCGTGGCTCCAGCTGCGGGCCACGATATTGATGCTCTCGGTCGTGCCGCGCGTGAAAATAATTTCCGCCGGATCGGCCGCATTGATGAATTGGGCGACCCGGGCGCGGGCGCCCTCATAGGCGTTGGTTGCCCGCATGGACAAGGCATGCAGCCCGCGGTGGACGTTGCTGTTGTCGCGCTCGTAATAGTTCACGAGCGCCTCAATCACGCTGCGCGGCTTTTGCGCCGTGGCCGCATTATCCAGATAGACGAGCGGCTTGCCGTTAACCTGCTGATGGAGCACCGGGAAGTCGGCGCGAATGGTTTTCCAGTCGGGCATGGTAAATATCGTTCTGCTTAATCTTTATCTTAATCGTTCTCCAGTCGGGTCCGAAAAGGACGAAAGATCACGAGAAAGAGAAAGCATCATGGGTTAGTCGGTGTGGCTTTCAGTCGTGGCCGGTTGCTCGTCCCCTTTGAGGGCATTGAGGGCCGCGTGCCAGCCCAGCGTCGCGCATTTGATCCGGGCGGGGAAAGCGTGCACGCCGGCGAAGGCCGCCACATCGCTGATTTCCTCGGGCTCCTTGCCGCTGGTCACGATTTCATGAAAATCCTTGAACATGGCCTCGGCCTCCGCCGCCGTCTTGCCCTTCAATTGGGTGGTCATCAGCGATGCACTGGCCTGCGAGATGGCGCAGCCGGAGCCATCAAAGGAGATGTCTTGGATACGATCGCCGTCGAGGTTGAGGTAGACGCTGCATTGATCGCCGCAGGACGGATTGTCCCCGTGCGCCACGCGGTTGGCCGTGGGCAGTTTGCCCCGGTTGCGGGGCCGGCGATTATGGTCGAGAATGACCTGTTGGTAGAGGTCAGAAAGGTCGGACATGGGTGGACACTAGCGCAAACTGGCGTTTGCGCAAAGCCGGGTTTTCATTTTACGCGGCATATCCCGCCGACCCTCAATCGAAGCTGACCGGCTTGCCGGTATCGGCCGAAGCGTAGAAAGCATCGGCGATCCGGGCGAAAAGCAGGCCGTCCTGCAGGGAGGTGTTGGGCTTGTGCTTTGCGAGAATCGAATCGACGAAATCGAATACGACGCCGTCGTGCTCGGCGCCGCTGCCGGATTCTTCGCCTTCCCAGATCGCGGTCGTCTTGGTGCCGGTGCCGGGATTGGGCTGGGTCAGCATCAGGCTGGCGGAGGTGTAGCGCAGCATTTGCAGGTCCAGCGCACCCTTGTCACCGCTGATTTGCCAGATGCTGTTGGCGGGCAGGGAGGAGAATTCGGCGCGTTCGTAGTTGAGCACGCAGCCTTCGGCAAAGGTTACCAAGCCGACAATATGGGTTTCGGCATCGGAGCCCTTGGCGGCATAGGCGCGGAACGCCTCCGGCACCTGCCAGGTCTGGGCGAGGGCATATTGGGGAGTGAGTTTGAAATCGACGAGGCCGAGCAGGTAGTCGAGGTCGTAGCAGCCCCAATTGACGAAGATACCGCCGCCGTTGAGGTCGCGGCGCAGGCGCCAGACCGGCGGATTGGGATTCGGCTCGTCGGATGGCTTGGTCACGCCCCGGCAGGTGATGGTGCGGATCTTGCCGAGTCCGCCCGAGCGAATGAAGGCAGTGGCGGCCTTGGCGGATTCGAACGAGCGGTAACGCGAGGAGCAGCAGGCACCGACGAGGTCACCTTGCGCGGCGATCATGGTGCGAACTTCGGCTGCGTTCATCCCGATGGGTTTTTCGGTGAGGACGTGCTTGCCGTTTTTAAACGCCTCGACGGCGAGCGGACCGCGGATGTTGGCGGGCAGGGCGAGGATCACGGCGTCAATACTGGGATCGCGTAAAAGCGCTCCGGCGTCGGTGCTCCAGCGCTCGATGCCGAACTCCTCCGCCGTCTTTTGGGCAACCTCGCTGCGCACATCACAGACGACGGCGGCTCGGGCGGTTTTAAGTTTGGCGAGGGCGCGCAAATGAAATTGCGCGATGACGCCGCATCCGATGATGGCGATGTTCAGCATGACAAATTGGTTTTGGGGTGAGGATTGCTTTGCAGGATACGGTGGCATTGTCTAGCGCGAGTTCCGTGTCTCTTACGAATTTCATCGGCAGTGAATTGATCAGCGCGCTAGGACGACTGGATGCGAGGCATCTGCTCGGGCCCTGGACGGGGCATGTGCCGGGGACTTGCCGTCGCCGAGCCAAATTTGTGCCGGTGCTTTATGACGAAAATCATGCCCATGAGCACACTGAGTTGTGCCTGCTGATCGAAGGTCGTTGCGTTTTCAGTTACCAACACGCCGCCGTGGTCCTGCAACCCGGTGATTTGGTCGTTTGTCCGGCTGGCACGCCCCATGCCGAGACATTTGTTTCCGCCGGGAGTGGTTACCGACTGATTTGGTGGAGTTTGCATCCGGGTGAGCCGACCTTGCATGTGACCCGTTATCGTCGACGTGGAGGATTCACGCTCGAATATCAAATGAGTCTGGGGGCACTGCCGGCGGAAGCGCAGCGGCGGTTGGCGACATTGCGCCAACTGGGTGAGTCCAAGTCGACTCCCGCGTTGGAAAGCATGCGCGAAGCCATGCTGACGCTGGCATTGGCTCTCTATCGACGGGCCCTGGATGGCGGAGAGGCACAATTGGATACCCGGGCGCATTTAGTGCGTCGGGCCGTTGATTATGTGCGGAAACATTCGCATCATCCCCTGGCCTTGGCCGACGTGGCCCGTGCGGTGCATGTTTCACCCAATTACCTGACCTCGCTTTTCCGGGCGGAGACCGGTGCTCCCTTGGGTCAGTTTATTCTGGGAGAACGTGTCGCCCGGGCGCAGGTCTTGCTGCTGGCCGCCGGCGCCAGTGTCAAAACGGTCAGTGACGAGTTGGGTTTTACGGATCAGTTCACGTTTAGTCGCGCCTTCAAACGGGTGACCGGCCAGTCGCCTCGCGTTTGGTTGGCGGCGCAGCAATAGGAAATAGTATTGTTGTGTCCCGGCGGAAATCGCTAACTCGGCTCCCGTTACCAACCCCTATGGAATCGACTTTCGAGCGTCCCTTTCCCGCACTGACTTCCGCGCAGCGCTATCATTTTGATGTAAACGGCTATGTCGTCGTGCCCGAAGTGCTTTCGCGGGATGAGTGTGCGGCGATCATTGAATCGTTACAGCGCACCAAGCGTGAAATCCGGTCCCGTCCCGCGGGAACGACCGGCAAGGTGGGTGCGCCGCGTTTCATCGCGGATCAACCTCATCATGTCTTTATCGGCGACATGCGCGAGGCCGACCCGCTTTTCGTCGCCTATGGATCGCATCCGCGCCTCGTGGGCATGGCGGAGGAAGTCATGGGCGCAGAAGCGCGCATAGTGGAAATGAATGCGCATATCAACAGCCGGCATCCTGCCTACCAGGTGGGGGACGCGCCGAACTTCAGTTTACACAACGGCATCGACGTGCCCTACGGCAGTCACGCCAAGCACGGGCTGTTTCACTGCAGCTTTGTGAAAACGCTTACCAATTTGACCGACCTCGGTCCGGAAGATGGCGGCACGGTGGTGGTGGCCGGCAGTCACAAAATTGATCTGCCGGTGGAGGAGATGATAGAATGTGCCATGGCGGACCCGACATTGATCAAACAAGTGGTGGCTCCGGCGGGCTCAACCCTGCTCTTTGCCGAGACCTTGATTCATGGCACCGGGCAGATTCGCAGCGATCGCGAACGGGTGATCATCATCACCGGTTACGGCAGCACGATGTATCCTTATTGGGGTGGGGCGGACCTTTCGCCGGAGTTTGTCGCGAAAATACCCCCGCAACTAAAGAACCTCTGGCTCGGCAAGGCGCATTGGACGCGCGGTCCGCATTACCGCCAACTGGCCGATCCGGTGGATTCCCGCCAATTCACTCTCGCCGATGCCTGGCACGGCGAAGCGTAAGTTTTGCCATGGCTTCGTAAGGCTGGCCATTCCGCTGATTCCACTGTTCTGCTAATCTCTGACCCATGAGCTCCACTATCGCCCCCGCTGCTTCCAAACTTGCCCTCCTCGGCGGCACCGCCGTCGGCAAGATCACCTACCCGAAGTTTCCGGTTTTTACCGACCGGGCCATTGAGCGCACGGCGGAGATGCTCCGCGCCGGCAAGACCTTTGCCGTCGGTCGCAAACACGTGCCGGAAATCGGCGAGGCCGAGGAAGTCATTTCCAAGTATCACGGCGGCCGCCATGTGATGGCCACCAGCTCCGGGCATTCGGCCCTGCAATCAGCGCTGGCCGGGTTGGAAATTTGCTGCGGCGACGAAGTCATCACCACGCCTTACACGTGGGGCGCTTCGATTTCCTGTATCCTGCACCAGAACGCGATTCCGGTTTTTGTGGATGTGAAACGCGACACGGGCCTGATCGATCCGGAACTGATCGAGGCCGCCATTACCCCGCGGACGAAGGCGATTCTCGCGGTGCATCTGTTTGGTCAGCCGGCGAATTTGCAGCGGTTGCGAGCGATTGCGGACAAAAATAAACTGATGCTGATTGAGGACGGCAGCCAGGCCCACGGGGCTGAAGTCGGCGGCGTGCGCGTCGGCACGGTCGGTGATGCCGCGGGCTTCTCCTGCATGGGCGGCAAACTCCTCGCGACCACCGAGTCCGGTTACATGGTTACGCCGCACCAAGACGCTTATTGGAAGGGTGCGATGATCGGGCAGCACATGGGCCGCGCGACGGATGGCGGCATGCCGGCAGAACTCAAAGCCTACAGCGATTCGCTCGTTTACACTTACCGGGTGGAACCCTTCAACGCGGTGCTCCTCGTCGAGCAATTTGCGAAACTCGATGCTGAACTTGAGTCGCGCCGTCGCCACGCCGACTTGCTGCGTTCGCTGCTGAGCGAGGGCAAATACCTCAAGCTGCCCAACTATGCGCCGGGCACAAAACCGTCTTACCATTTGCTGTCGTTCACCTTCGATTCCGAGGCGGCCGGAATCTCCCGCGACACCTTTGCCGCCGCGTTGAAAGCGGAGGGCTTGAACATGATCGGCTATGTGCCGTCCGTGATTTCCGATTGGCCGCGCCTGCACTGGCAGGGCTACAAGGGACCGCGCGTTTCGTGGCTTTCCTCACTCGAGGCGGCCGGTGTCGATTATCGCAATCTGTCCCTGCCCAATGCCCGCTGGCGCGTGGATCATGCATTGGAAACCGGCTTTGACATGGTGGCGCCGAACGAGCCAATGATTGCACGCATGGCGGAAATTATTCTGAAGGTGGAGGCCAATATCGAGGAGCTGCGCGAACACGAACGCCTCAATGGTCCCGCAGCCCCGGCCGTCCGCGGATGAAAGTAGGTTTCGCCCAGTCCGATATCACTCCGCGACTGGGCGTTCAGCTCGTCGGTTACGGTCCGTATCGTAACCGTGCCGCCAATAAAATCACCGCGCCGTTGTTCGCGCGGTCGATGGCCGTGACGCAAGGGAAGCATCGCACGGTCTTGATCAATCTGGAATTGTGCGGCACGCCACGTCCATTGGCCTTGCGGATTCGTGAAGTCGTGGCTGCGCGCACGGGTTGCGCTGAAGCCGATATTTTCCTGACCGCCACGCACACCCACAGTGGTCCCGCGGTGGGCGGCATGCTCGGCTGGGGGGCGGATGATGCGATGTATCTCGAAACGTTGCCCGCTCGCATTGCGGATGGCGTCGTGAAAGCGTTTGCCGTCCAGCGAGCCGTGACGTGGCGCTACGCCGAGGTGCCATGTGAAGGCATCGCCATGAATCGCGAAAGCGACAAGGGCGGTTTGATGTTCGATCCGATCGAGGTGCGGTTGGCCCCTGATTTTCGCCCGGCGCGTCCGCAGGATACTGACCCGACCGTGCGAGTGCTGGCGGCCTATACCCGTGGCAAATTATGCGGGGTGTTGCATCATTTCGGCTGTCACGCCGTGGTCGGCAGCGAACAGACCTTTGACGTGCACGGAGACTTTGTCGGGCTCGCTTCAGCTGCGATTGAACGGGCGCATCCCGGTGCCACGGCAATGTTCCTGCCCGGGGCGATGGGAGACATCAATCCGCCGGTGGTGCATCGCGCCCCGGCTGAGACCAAACGCGGCCTGCGGGTGCTTACGCAAAAATATGTGACCGCGATCAAACACGGTTTGAAAGCCACCCAACCAATCTCCGTGGATGCCGTGCAGGGACTGCAGCGCGATGTGCGGTTTACGCGCAAGCCCTGGTCCCAGAAGTGGGTGGGAAAACGGATCAAAGAGCTGGAGAAGATTTTTACCCAACCCGGTATCACCGACATCACCAATGTGGGTGTGCCGCCCTTGCAGACCAATGGGCTGAATATGGCGCGACTGGAGGGATTTCGCGCTGTGCTGGCCGGTTACAAAGGAGCCAAGGGACCCAACCCACCGGTGCGGGTGCAGGGACTGCGGATTGGTCCGGTCGTGCTGCTCGGCGTGGGTCTCGAGGTATTCCACAGTTTGCAGGCCCCGATTTTGAAAGGCAGTCCGCATCCACACACGTGGCTCGTCAGTCTGACCGGCGGGGTTGGCTATGCCCCTGACAAGGTGGCATGCGCCAAGAAGGGTTACACCGATGACCTCGTGCCCTTGATCGTCGGCGAACTGCCCTATGCAAAAATTTACGAAGAAGTGCCGCACGAGTTGGTGAAGCTGGCGCGAGATCTGGCCTAGAGCCGCCCGACCCTTGACAGGTATTCAGGGGCGGTTGATCTCGTCGTGATGCCGTCTTCCTTCACCCCGCAGGCCTGGTCGCAATTCAAACCGTGGGCCAATCGCAATATATGGCTGTATGGTTGTGATCTGGCCACTGAACTGCGGCAAGCGAGGGAGGAGGGGCGTGACTTGTCGTCCGTCACCAAGGAATTTTCCCGGTTGATGAAACAGGAACGCGCGGCCGGATACATGGAAAATCTGTTGTCCGGGAAGCGCGGCCAACGCTGGTTTGCGGATGCCTGTGCCTTGATTGATCGGGTGCAGACCCTGCCGACCTTAAAGCGATATCCGCACATCGAACCCGATGATCTCGCCAAGATCCGGCACCAGCGCGGACCTGCCGCCCCATTACCGACTTGGCGGGGTAGTCGAAAACAACACGCCGCCCAAGTCCGCGGGGGATTTTTGGGCCGGGTCGCGGGATGCATGCTGGGCAAGCCATTCGAGTGCGCCAGTCGCGAATCGATCCAGTTGTGGGCGGAAGCAACGGGCAACTGGCCGTTGAAAATTTATCAGCGCGCCCCCACGTCGTCGGAGTTGCGCCGCATTCAGGCCAAGCGTCTGGTCAAGCCGATCAGAACCAAAATGACGGAGTTCTTTATCGACCGAAGCGACGGTTTTCCGAGTGACGATGATATCAACTACACCGTGCTCGGCATGCTCGTGATGAAACAATCCGGCCGCGATTTCCAACCGACGGACATGGCGGCGCTCTGGATCGGACAACTGCCGCTGCTCAACACCTGCACGGCGGAACGGGTGGCCTACCGGAATTTTGTTGCCGGGTGTCTGCCACCGCAGAGTGCCTCGCTGCGTAATCCCTATCGTGAATGGATTGGTGCTCAGATTCGGGCGGACTTTTTCGGCTATGCGGCACCCGGAGATCCCGCGCAGGCGGCAGAATGGGCGTGGCGCGATGCCTCGATCAGCCACGTGAAAAACGGTATCTACGGTGAAATGTGGGTCGCGGCGATGCTGGCGGCGGCGTTTGTCCTGCCGGATTGGCCGCAAATCATACGGGCCGGATTGGCGCAGGTGCCAAGCAGGTCGCGGTTGCATGCCGGAGTGGAGCGGATCCTGGCGGAATATGCCGCCGGGGCGACCTTTGAGGATATTATCGATGGCATCCATCGCGAGTGGAACGAGCTGGATCAGCACGATTGGTGTCACACCATTTCCAATGCGCAGGTGGTCGCAGCGAGCTTGCTCTGTGGTGGGGATGACTTTTCGCGCACCATCACCCTGGCAGTGGGAGCGGGTTTCGATACGGATTGCAACGGTGCCACCTGTGGCAGTTTGTGGGGCGTGCGCTTTGGCGAAGCCGCCATACCACGCAAGTGGCTGCAACCACTGCACAACCGCATTCGCACCAACCTGCTCGATTATCCGCTGCAGACGATTGACGAACTCGCAGAAGTCGTGGCCGCTACCGCCGGGCGGGTCGCACGGTGAACCGCCGGACTGTGGCACTAAAAAGCCGCACCGTGTGAGGTGCGGCTTGAGAATGAATCCGGCGGCGGATTAGCGGCCGAGATACTTGTCGCGGCCGAGGACGAGGGCCTCGATCTTGCGATCGGCAATCGAGCGTTTGAGCATCCAGAATCCGCAGTCAGGATGCACCCAACGCACGCGACCGGCGCCGACTTTCTTTTCCACGGCTTCGATGCTCTTCGCGATTTCATCGGCGGTTTCGATGTGGTTGACCTTGATGTCCACGACGCCGATGCCGAGGGCGATTTTCTTGTCGATGTGCTTGAGTGCATCGAGGTCGCTCTTCGGACGGTGCGCGAGTTCGAGCACCAGATGGTCGCAGTGGAGGGAGTTGAGGAACTCCACCAACTTCTTCCAATTGCCGGCCTGAATGGTCTGGCCGCCGTAGTTGCCGAAACAGAAATGCACGGCGCGCTCGCCCTTGATCTTGTCGAGGACGACATTCATCGCCGCGGCGGCGAGGGGAGCATCGGCGGGGTTGCCGGGGATGTTGGCTTCGTCGACCTGCACGCAGGCGGCGGGAAGACCGGGCATCTGGGCGGCGAGCACATCGGCGATCGCCATCGTAAGCTCGTCAAAGTTGCCGTAATGATGGTCGAGCAGGGTGCGCGCCAACATGTAAGGGCTCGTGACGGTGAACTTGAAGGCGCCTCCGGCTACCGCCGCTGCCTGTTGGCAATCCGCCAACAAATTGAGCGAACCTTCGCCGAGCTTGCTGGTCACGACGCCCGCCGGTTTGCGACGGAAACCCATCGGGGAGTGACGGGTGAACTCCTCGGTAATCGAGCGACCGACCACGGAGGAGATGCCTTCCATCGGACGGATGAAGTATTCAATCATGCCGTTCGTGTCAGGATGGTTCACGTCGAAACGGGACAATTCGCCGTCGGTGGGCAGGTCGATGCCGACCTGGCGTTGAATGTCGAAAACCACGCGCGTGGCGTCGATTACCGCCTGCTCACTGGGCAGGGCGGACAACCAGTCAGGCACCGGATAGGAACCGACCGTGGTGGTAAGAATACTGGGCTTGGATGGAATTTTGTATGCCATGGAAAGGACCAAAGAACCAAAAAGACCGGGCGAGAACGAGGCTAAATCTCGAATTCAGCCAGTCCACCCTCACCCCCCCCAGCTAACTGTAGCCGCTCAGGTAGCGGGCGGTAGGAGGGATTCCACCGTCTGCTTGATCTTCGCCAGAGGGGAAGTCTTCTCGAGATAGCAGGTCACTTTGGTGCGCAGCACTTGGTCCACGACTTCATGATCAAACAACACGCCGGTCAGCAATATCACCGTGACCGGCCTCAAGTTTTCGAGCCACCCCGAGTGTTAGTCTGGGAGCTTGTTATGGGTTGTATCTGGATTGCGGTTGAAGCTGGCCCGACGGAGGGAGGCCGAAGGCCGACCGGAGTCGGGGCAG
>Ga0222713_10003389_pt1 | contig 16552 bp, 17 predicted proteins | sample C33_649DmetaG_FD_165061 | JGI IMG/M metagenome (GOLD analysis project Ga0222713, IMG submission 165061) | Estuarine water microbial communities from San Francisco Bay, California, United States - C33_649D | ecosystem: Environmental > Aquatic > Marine > Unclassified | place: USA: California...
TCGAATTTGCATAATAAAAACAAAAAAATAAAAGACGTAACTAGTTAGATCTTGTTAGAATCTGCGCGCCAATCTAACCTCGGTTTGCGAGAGCATTTATAACCATAACAATCTAAGAATACACCACCACATTCGAGAACCTTAATGGAAAATATATCAATCGATTCTGTCCGTCGAGAACTCACGAACGATAACGTAATACGAGTTGGGATCAATGCTTCAAATTTTTTACTTGTCTCTAGAATAGATGATTCAGGTATTCCGTATGGTATTGCTCCAGATCTAGGCCGAAAATTCGCAGAGAAGATTAACGCAGAAATCTCTTTTGTAGTGCGCAAAACGCCGGGTGAGCTTGCAGATGCGGGAAAAAATGGTGAGTGGGATATTGCATTCCTTGGTAACGAGCCTCAACGCGCGAAAGAAATTGCGTTCTCTGAGCCATATCTGGAAATCCCTGTAACCTTTTTGGTACGAGGTGACTCACCGATACAGTCAATTAAAGATGTTGACCAAGTGGGCGTTCGCATCTCAGTTATGAACCGTAGCGCGTATGACCTATTTCTAACAAATACCCTAAAAAAAGCGACGCTGGTGCGCTCTGGCTCGATTGATGAATCTTATGAGAATTTTGTAAAAGATAACCTAGAAGTCTTGGGAGGATTGAAACCAAGACTCGTAGCCGATGCTCAGCAAGTAGCGGGCAGTCGCATTTTGGATGGACAAATCACTTCGGTAAAACAATCTGCAGGCACGCTTCCTGATAGAAAGAATGCAGCAGAATTTCTCTATGACTTCATCGAAAACGCGAAGCGCACAGGAATCGTTGATGACTTAATTGCTCAATACCAAGTGATTGGAGTGAGTGTGGCGCCACTTGCAAGTGAATAGCGCCAAACCCTCGAGAGACATTAATACCTAGTGATTGTCTCTTGGAACACCCTTCTTCTTGTCTATCTTTTGGTATTTAACTGCTGGCTTCAAAACCATACCCTCCGATAGTTCATCCACAATATCCCGCTGGATCTCTTGCCAGGGAGTCTGACTTTCCGGAATTGGGAACCCGCCCTTTTTGTTCAAAGCCGCTCGACGTTTCTTTATTTCGGCAGCAGATATCTTAATATTAGCCGTCCGTTTATTGAGATCTATTCTCACGATGTCATTCGTTCTTAGGATCGCAAGATTACCCCCCGTAGCTGCTTCCGGAGAGGCATTGAGGATAGACGGTGAGCCCGATGTCCCAGACTGCCTTCCATCACCGATACACGGAAGTTCTCCGACTCCTGACTTAATGAGTTTCGCAGGCGGTTGCATGTTTACCACCTCCGCTGCCCCTGGATATCCAACTGGACCAACGCCGCGCACAAACAGCATACAAGTGTCATCAATCTTAAGTTTTGGATCATCGATTCGATGGTGATAATCCTCAGGACCCTCAAAAACGATTGCGCGCCCTTCAAAAGCATTTGGATCTTTCGGGTTCGACAAATACTTTTTCTTAAAATGATCAGAAATCACACTCGTTTTCATGATGGCGCTATCGAACAAGTTACCCTTGAGATTTAAGAACCCAGCTTGGGTTTTCATCGGAGTTTTACAGGACCAAATAACCGCTTCATCCATGACTTCCGCTTTTTTACAGTTATCAAATAACGTTTTGCCATTAACGGTCAGAGCATCTTTTTTAATTTTTCCAATCTTGATGAGCTCATTTACAACGGCAGGAACACCTCCCGCGTGGTGGTAGTCTTCTCCAAGATATTCACCCGCTGGCTGCATGTTGACAATCAGTGGAACGTTATAGCCGACTTTCTCCCAATCATCGTTATTCAGTTTCACTCCAATATGTTTAGCAATTGCATTGAAATGAATCGGAGCATTGGTCGAACCGCCGATCGCCGAATTGACCGCAATCATGTTCTCGAACGCTGATTTCGTCATGATCTTAGAAGGACGAAGATCTTCCCAAACCATCTCCACAATTCGTTTGCCAGTCAGATAAGCATTCTCAGCACGCTCGCGGTGCGCAGCCGGAATGGCAGCACTACCGGGCAAGGACATACCGATAGCCTCAGCCAAAGAATTCATTGTCGAAGCCGTTCCCATCGTGTTGCAGTGTCCAACGGAGGGGGCCGATGAGGCGATAATCTCGATGTACTGCTCTTGGTTAATCTCGCCAGCCGCAAGTAATTTACGAGCCTCCCATACGATCGTTCCCGAGCCCGTTCGCTTGCCGCGGAACCACCCGTTTAGCATGGGGCCACCAGAGAGAACAATCGCGGGGATATCCACCGTCGCCGCTGCCATGAGTTGTGCTGGAGTGGTCTTATCACAACCCGTTGTCAGTACTACTCCATCGATAAAGTAACCGTAGAGGAGCTCAACTAACCCCAAATAACACAGGTTTCTGTCTAATGTCGCACTTGGTCTTTTTCCCGTCTCCTGGATCGGATGCACTGGAAACTCAAATGCGATTCCACCCGCCTCTCGGATCCCTTCGCGCACTCTTTTAGCTAACTCCAGATGGTGGCGATTGCAGGGTGACAAATCAGAGCCAGACTGGGCGATCCCAATAATCGGTTTTCCTGCTTGAAGCTCCTCCCTGCTAATACCCCAGTTCATATATCGCTCGATGTAGAGCGCTGTCATATCAGGGTTATCGGGGTTTTTGAACCATTGCCTCGATCTTAAAGAACTAGGATCTCCTTTTTTCGGCCTTACCACCTTCTTGCTAACTTTCGCCACGACTATCTCCCCCTGGGTCTTTATGCTACGAAATTACACGCGCCCTATTATCTTGATTTTCAGTGCAGAATTTTCTGATTGTACGGGACTTAAAAAGAAAACGCCGACCAAAAGGTCGGCGAGATATATTTCAAGGGAGGTATGTAGCTATTTGAAGCCACTATGCGCCAGAAGTTCACGGAAGGGTTACGAACAACCGCCCGAAAAACACTAGGAATTTTTCCTGATCAGATTACTCACCACTAATTACGCCATGATCTATCGCGAGACGAACAAGCTGAGCCGCGCTCGTGACATCTAACTTCTGCCTTATGTTGGACTGATAATTTGCGACTGTCTTATATGACAGGTGTAATGAATTGGAAATTTCGTTCACAGAAACCCCCTTCACAAGGAGCCGGAAAATTTCAAACTCTCTGCTAGATAAGGAATCTAATCGATGTCCCTTTCCCGGAATAGTTTGTTCAGCAATCAGCTTCGCCATGTCATTGCTGATAAAAACCTTACCCTCGGCCACTGTCCTTACCGCCTCAATTAGCGTCTCCGGAGCGGACGATTTTGTAAGGTACCCCTTAGCCCCCGCCTGAAAAGCGCGATTAGCAAACACAGCGTCCTCGTGCATGCTAAACACCAAGATCTTTTGCTGGGGTAACCGACTTATTACTCGACGAGTGACCTCTATCCCGCTCATTCCTGGCAGGCTGATATCCATAACCGCAACATCCGGTTTAAGTTCACAAATTACTTGGTACGCAGCATCACCACTATCCGCCTCACCGATCACATTGATTGAGGAATCTCGAGAGAGTAGCCGTTTGTAGCCCTCTTTCACGACTGCGTGATCATCTATTAGGACTACCGAGATTACTGTATTCATCATCGAGCTCCTACAAGCCGTCCACAACCGGGCGGCGGATAGGTATATCAGCCACCACCCTAAAACCACCAGATTCAGAGACGCCTGATTTAAAACTGCCGCCCAAGGCATCCACCCGCTCCTTTAGCCCAATCAAACCCGTACTGTCACGAGAGGAACTTTTCAACAGCTTACCATTGTCATGAACATCCAAGCGAAGGTATTGACCTTCGTCTCTTTGCTCCAAGGACAACGTCGTAGAAATATACGTCGCATCGCTGTGTTTGATCACATTGGTGTAGGACTCTTGAACAATACGATAAAGGCCAATCGACACCTCCTCACTTAATTCCTCAGGAATCTCGTCCGCTGAAAATTCCCATGCACGGTTTGGCGATCGAGTTTTCCACTCGTTCGTTAAGTGCTCTAATGCAGAAACGATACCAAGCTCATCCAAAGCAATCGGTCGCAGCTGCCTCAGTAAACTCCGGACTGAATCATAAATTCGGCTTGCCACTTCGACAATTGAAGAAGCTTGTTTATGTAGCTCACTATCCTTTGCGACATTATCTCGAACATACACCCCATCGACCATAATGGCATTAAGGCTCTGCCCAAACTCATCATGTAATTCCCGCGCCAGATTTCTCCGCTCAAGCTCTTGAATCTCCAGATAACGCAGAGCTAATCGCCTGTTTTCATCGGAGGCCACTTCCAATCTATTTTGGGTTTCAAGTTGACGAACTGTTTGTTCCTTTAGCTGCTTTGTTCTTCTCCACAAAAATCCCACCAAAAGAAGGAAAACAAGTAAAAGGGCCAGAGGTAACTCATCAAGCTGCCAATGTTCTAGAGGCCTTGCTAGCGCCGTAACTCGCTCATGCAACTCAAAAAATGAGGCTACGAAGAAAAAAAGTAACCCAAGCGACAATACACCGAGTAAGTCTTTCCAAAATGTAGACGAAATTCGCATCAGCCAAATAAAAAAATTATTTCATGAAGAGTCAAGGTACTACACGACCAAAATAAAGTAAAAAAAATCCCAGGCCAGTGCCTGGGATCATTGATACACACTTTACCACTTCCTATCCACCAAACGAGTACTTAATCCCTACAAATGCAGCTCGCGGCAAACCAATACCACGGAACTGCTCACTGCGTTTGTTCGTTTTATCGTAAGTGCCGCTCGGGAAATAGTTATCACCAAGAATACCCATCGTTTCATATTTCTCGTCGAGTAAATTAGTGATTTGCATAAAAAATTCCAGACCTGCATCCATCTTGTATGAGGTATCTAACCCGAGAACCGAATATCCAGATATTGCACCGTTACTATCTTGGTTGTTCTCGTCGCCACGCGCATAGACCTTACTAAAATAATTTGCACTCAATGCAGTAGTCCATTGGTCGTTCGCCTGATACTCCAATCGGAGCTTCACGGTATGCTCAGGAATACCAGGTATTTTATTACCCGGCCTGACCGTGATTTCATTACTAGACGCAGTTGAGTTATGGGGGCTATTCAACTGAAAAGTCGAGTCGAACTCAGCCTGTATGTAACTGTAATCCGATCTGAAGTTAAATTTAGAGCCACTCCACCCAAGACCAACCTCAGCCCCACGCCTGATCGTATCACCTACATTATCGAAGTAACCAGCTGAAGTCCCTGCACCTTTTGAAATAAACTGCAGGTCATTCTCAAGAACTGTATTGTAGAACGCCGCACTCCAGTTGAAGCTATCGCCACGAGAACCTCTGGCGCCAACTTCAATGGTTTTGCCAACAACAGCATCCAAAGGCGGATCTGCTAGAAAAGCGTTAGGTAATTTACAAGGCGCAGTAGGATCAGCACAAGTTAACTCTACCGGAGTAGGAGCTCGCATTCCCTCTGTGTAAGAAGCATAAGTAGTGTAAGCAGGTTGCGGGTTGAAACTTACACCAATCCCAGGATTGAACCGATGAAACTGATGCTTACCAGCAACAGCAGGTCGATTGCCTTCTTTGTCAGATATTTTCACGTTCGCCACGTTATAGCGGCCCGAGGTGGTAAGCGTGATGGTATCGGTCCATTCATGAACGTTTGTCACGTAATAACCAAAGTAATGCGTATCACCATACACACCAACCTCTGCCTCTGGAGCATCTCCATTTTTATACAAAGTCCGATCAGCTCCAGAGCTGAAATAAGCCCTCTCCTCGAGGTTAACGAACTTGGAGAAGGAAACATCGGTGCTCACGCCATAAGTCAGAGTATTCTCTTTACCAAGAAAATCAGCAAACGAGGTTAATTGAATAGAAGCACCATAAGCATTGGTCATTGTATTTGACCCCTCATAGGCTCCAGGACATTCCTCATCATCGTCGCCCGTCCCATCACACGACGTCCCCGTCCTACCCGTGTATTCGTCGTTCACGTTACTGTTCACGTTCTTGTTCTGGCTGTGCTTTACGTAAGCATTACCGGAGATCAAAGTAGTGTCATCGAGAAAGTGCTTAGCGACAGCGTTTAGTTGGAACAACTGATTATCGTTCGTATCTGGCCACGTATACGCCTGCTTGATATTGTTGAGCATCGAAGCGGGAAGCGCCTGTGTCCCATCAAGTTTGGTGTCGGCCCAAGAAAAACTTATATCAAAATCGGTCTCGCCGCTCTCCCAGCCCCACTTTCCAAAAAACTGCTGGACCATACTTCCTGAATGGTCTCTGTATCCATCCTCATCGAACATCGTGCCCGCAATGAAAAAATCGGCATTTTCAAACCCAGCCCCATGCTCGAACTCGACGTTTTTCCTACCCCAGGATCCACCGGAAAGCGTGGCAGTGGAACCTGGGTATTGAAATCCAGATTTAGTTGTTAGCGCAAGCACTCCACCAAGAGCGTTGAGACCAAATACAGGATTGGTGCCCGGAATAAGAGACATAGATGAGAGGGCATTCTGAGGTATCAAATCCCAGCGAACAACATCGCCGAAACCCTCATTCACCCTCAAACCATCCATATAAACGGGCAACCCCTGAGGATTCCCCAAAAGCGGAGATGCCATCTGACCTCGGAAAGAAACATCTGGCATAAAGATGTTTCCTTGGGCATCGCCAACAGTCACCGAGGGTAAATTTTTCTCGAGATATTCCGCAGCACTGTAGTTATTTGTCTTATCAATATCGGTGGCGCTAGCACCTTTAACGTTTGATGGGACTTTTTTTACAGATATGCCGATTCCAGGTACCGGCGTAGTTGATATAACCTCAATCGTTTCAGTTTCTAATTCATTTGCTCTGTTTTGCTCTGCTAAAACGTTATTCAAGTTCAAAAAAAACGGGGATACAACTAGTAGCCCCTTAACAATGGTACGGTACATCTATGACACCTTTCTCATTAATGCTGTTCACCTAGCAAATTGCTGACTAAGTTTTAGAACTATTCTAACTATTTCAATAAAACACTTCACTCGACCGATATAGGAAAATTTCCTAAAATATTTCCAAAACATCATAAAAATCAATAATTTCAAGAAAAAGGGTAACTTATGAGCAGCACTTTAGGAGTAAAAGCACTCGTTTTTGATGTATTCGGTACGGTTGTAGATTGGCGCGGAAGTATCACGCGAGAAGCAAGAACATTAGGAGCAAAAATCGGCGCAAAGTTAAATCCTGGAAAATTCGCAAATGATTGGCGTGGGGGTTACGCGCCAGCAATGGACCGCGTTCGTAAAGGAGAGTTACCTTGGATGAATATTGATCAACTACATCGACTGATTCTTGATGAGCTCTTTATTAAATACAAAATAAGTAATCTACCCGAGCTTGAAAAAGATCAATTCAATAGAGCATGGCATCGACTCAAACCGTGGCCAGACTCCGTCAGAGGGCTTAAAAAATTAAAAACTAAATATACGATCTCTACGTTATCTAACGGCAATTTTTCGCTACTCAATAACATGGCAAAGAACGCGGGTCTGCCTTGGGACTGCATTATCTCTGCGGAGCTATTCGCACATTACAAACCCGATCGAGAAACATACCTAGGAGCAGCAAATCTCCTTGGGTTAGAACCAGAAGAAGTGATGCTTTGCGCAGCACACAAGGATGACCTGCTCCACGCTCAAGCGTGCGGACTAAAAACCGCGTTTATCACAAGGCCAAAAGAATTCTCGCCTAACGTTAAGGTCGATCTCACGAACGATGGTCGTTTCGATTTTCATGCTACCGATATTTTGGATCTCGCAAATCAACTAACGCACGCATAAACAAGGAATGGAAAACGAGCACATAAAGGTTTGGGATATTCCAATACGATTGTTTCATTGGGTGTTGGTAGCACTTGTTACTTCTCAATTTTTGATTGCGTGGGTCTTCACGGAACAAATCGACCTGCATGTCACACTCGGATATCTGACTTTAGCGCTGATCGTGTTCCGAATATTCTGGGGATTTATTGGAACGGCCTACGCTCAGTTTAAAAATTTTTTAGTAAGCCCAACGAGCTTAGTCGCATACATCAAGGGGCTCTTTAACCAAACCTCGCAATCTAAGTCGGCCGGCCATAATCCGATCGGGGGATACTCTACGATTGCGATAATCGTGTGTATCCTGGCTCAGGGTTTTAGCGGTCTTTTTTGCGACGATGATGTTTTCACAGTGGGGCCGCTTCGACACCTCGTCTCGGACAATGCAACCTCAATTTTTAATCAAGTTCACGCCCTGAATGCGAAGATCCTCGTGGGTTTACTGTGTACTCATGTCGCGGCGATCTTCTGGCATCTCCTCGTCAAGAGAGAAAATCTTATTAAACCCATGATCACGGGTAAAAAAATTGCTATTAAAGACGACAAATACATGAACTGGACGGAAAAACCTTTAGCAGCTTTATTAGCTTTCGCGCTCGCGTCAATCGCAGTTTGGGTAGTTATCAATATCTAGAAAGCTACAGAACATCTCAACTGACTATAGGATTATTTATTACGGTAATCGTCATGACATCCTTTGCAGGTTGCACCAACCTCCTTGAGTTGACTCTTTGACGCATCAAAATTACCTTTTTTTGAAATTTCAGCGAGGGCGCTTACTTCTTTCTGCATTTTTTTCATTTTGGCTTCAAAGTCCTCCATGTTTAGCCATATCTCTGGCCGCGCTTTCGTGTCACCTTCATCTGACCCTTCCACGAATCCCTCAAGTGGCAGCTGACTCATAAAAGCAACAATCTCAGCATTACGCGCAAATACATTTGCATCAAAAGGAATTTTTCCTTTTACCATCGCCGCCATCGAGCCAAAATTCCAACCCATCACATTAAAAACACCACGTCTATACTTGATCGCCTTCTCAGCATCAGCAGCAATTACGAAAGAAGAACCGAAGAACGCAGAAATCAATAAACCCAATATTAAATTCTTTTTCATATCTCACTCGCCTCCTTAGTTTTTTTATATATTCACAAGAACAAGTCGTTGACACATAAAATACTACCTTCAAAAAAACCAATCAATCAACAAAAACCTACAAGAACATTCCGATTCTCGACCCTTAAAAAAAATGACACTACTGCTCTGGCTTTTGATCACACTGATAGCTTATTGTTTTGCTCTTCGAGAGCCCATTCGACATGCTCCCGAACTAAAGCAGAATCATCCAACCTTCTTGCCTCAAGCGCACTAATTACCTCTGGAGTAGCCTCTGCATTACCTAGAGCGCAAGCGATATTTCTTAACCAACGCTCATGCCCAATTCTTCGGATCGCACTTCCCTCCGTAAATTTTAAAAATTTTTCTTTACTCCATGAAAAGAACTCGACAAGCGAGGACCCATCCAGCTCTTTTCGAATTCTAAAATCTGGATCTCGCGATGATTCTGCATATTTGTTCCACGGGCACACAAGCTGACAATCGTCACACCCATAAATCCTGTTCCCTAAGGCAGAACGAAGTTCTCGAGGTATGCTCGTTTTATGCTCAATCGTTAGGTAGGAAATACACCTTCTCGCATCAACCTTGAAAGGCGCAACGATTGCTCCTGTGGGACAGATATCAATACACTTCGTACAACTTCCACAGTGCTCGCTATTTGCGCGATCAAGCGGTAGCTCAAGATCTGTGAAAATTTCCCCTAAGAAGAACCATGAACCAACGTTTTTATTGATAAGTAAAGTATGCTTTCCTCTCCAGCCAAGCCCTGCTTTTGTGGCTAACTCGACCTCCATCACGGGCGCGCTATCCGTGAAGACACGATAACCAAAAGGGCCGATTTCTTTTTTGATTCGTCGTGCTAGCAACTCCAGACGCTTTCGGAGAGTCTTGTGATAATCACGGGCGAGCGCGTAGCGCGCAACAAAACCCTTTTCTTTCTCCTCAAGAAATTGGAAATTTTCCATTTCATCAACACGATCAACAAAGTAATTCATACGAAGCGAGATGATCCGCTTAACGCCCTCAACCAAATCAGTCGGAGATTTTCGAAGTTCTGCACGGTCGCTCAGATACGACATCTCACCAGAGAAACCAGCAGCGAGCCATTCATCCAACCGCGGAGCGGCAATCGACAGATCACAATCTGCGATACGTGCCTCATCAAAACCCAACTCCAACGCCCATGCCTTGATGTCTAAAACAAGATCTTCGGGACTAGGCGTATGCGCATTCAACATAAGACAGTCAAAGATACCGTTTAAATTTGATCGTTATCGAGTCTTTTCTCGAGGTCAATTATTGTTGGGATCAGATGTTCAAGATTCGGATTGATCGCCATTGCTCTCGTGAGCATCGCGTAGGAGTTCCGCGCATCTGATCTTTCCATGTAAATTGACGCACAGCTCTGCATTACGCCATAGTGGTAGGGATTGAGCTTCAGGGCATTTTCATAGTCCACCAGCGCTCGATCCGACTCCCCAAGAGAGAGCCAAGCATCACCGCGCTTGTTCCACGCTTCAGAGAATGTAGGTTCTAAGTCAATAACTTGGTCCAACAACTCTATGGCAACCTTCCACTGACCATTTTGAATCTTCGTGATGCTGTCAATAAAAATCCTTCTCGCAGCAAGGTTGTCGACTCGTAGCCAGAGTCCCTCGATTGCCTGGTGCGCCATACCACGCACTGCGGGATCATCATCGCGTAACAGTCTTAACATATGGGGGACATCATCGTTTTTTCCGATCTCTGCGAGCCGGGCAAGCCCCTTCCGCCGCGTAGCAGGATCTCCATCCTTCAACGCAACGACTGCATCTTCACGATTCGAATTGACCCCCCATTCATTTGCACTCAATTGCCCCGACCAAAGCAACATTACGCTCAACACACTCACTAAACTAAATTTCGCCACGTCGCGGCCTCCCTCGATATTTTTCTAATTGTTCCAAGTTATGCGCTACATCCTTCATGTTTGGATTCACCAATAAGGCCTGCTCAAAATACTTTATTGCGACTCGGTAATCGCCTTGTCGACTCTTCAATAAACCGTACCCCGTCAGCGCACCAAAATGCATAGGTTCTTGCCGCAATACCTCATGGACGTCTGACATCGACTCATTATCTCTGTTCAATAAGTAATAAAGCGTCGCACGTTTATTCCACGCCTCTGTGAAATCAGGAACCCTCTCAATAATGCCAGTAAAAGTCTTAAGCGCTAAAACGAAACGCCCGGCACTCATTTGATTTAACCCTTCAGCGAACACAGCATCTATTTCGTCGTTCCCGTAACGGCCCCAGACCTTCCAGATGGCCGTCTCTGCTATCTTTCTGACGGAATAATCAGCATCGTAGAGAGCACTATAGAGATGTGGAAGATCTTGCCGCTCGCCACGCTCTCCCAATGAGAGAAAAGCACCGGCTCGCACATCTGCATCTTGATGTTTTGCTCCCTCAATCAGGAATTGGCGATCTTTTTCGTCGAGCGACTGCACCTGAAGAGGAAAGAACGTGCCGCCAACAAAAATACACATGAGAAGAGTGGTCAGCATTTGTTGACCGATACTGCCTCCACGGCGAACTAATGAATTCATATGCTTTGGACCTAAATATTTATAGCAATGGCTTTGGGTATACTAAGTCAATCAAGGGTATCAAGACGTTACCCAGAAATAACCTGAGGAGCAAGCACCATGCGTATCAAATTTTTGGCCGTAGCTGTGGGCCTAATAGTTGGGAATACGGCGTTGTCAGCACCATATCCACTGGGCACCATGACGTGCGATGATATCGGAGCGTTCGCCTCTGAGGCTATGCGATGGAGAAAAGAGCAAAAGATTCCTTACGAGGAAGCTGCTCAAAGGCTCGAAGTGCGCGATTACGGGGATCCTGTTGAGAAAAAAAACCTGTCGATCATTCTCGATTATGTTTATGGAAATTATGGCAACAATTGGTCGGTTGAAGTTGCTGGAAATGTGATGCGTAGCGATTGCAGGAACGGGCGAGACAACTAACTTTACCCACGAACCATGGTAGCCAGCCTCAAACCCGCCAACCCTGGCGATTCTATCTGCGACATCGAGACTCCTGCCCTCATATTGGACCTCGATCTTTTTGAAGAAAACCTGAGGCGGTTTGACCGATCAATCGTCGGGAATAATGTGCGCGTTAGGCCGCATGCCAAATCGCACAAATGCCCCGCGATCGCTAAGATCCAGATAGGCCGTGGCGCAGCCGGAGTGTGTTGCCAAAAAACTTCAGAAGCTGAAATCATGGTCGCCAACGGAATAACTGATGTCCTTGTCAGTAATCAAGTCGTCACCCCAAAAAAAATTCTGCGAATTGTTGAGTTAAGCAAAAAAGCCTCTGTATCCGTCCTAGTCGATAATCCAGAAAACGTTAATTTAATAAATGATATTGCGAGTAAACATAATGTTCGAGTACGAGTTTTAATCGAGCTCGATGTCGGAGCAAATCGATGTGGTGTAACGGATGACCATTCACTATTGCAACTTGCTAAATCTATTCAGAACTCACCTTTCATTACGTTTATCGGAATTCACGCGTATCAAGGTCGAGCACAACACGTTCGAAATAAGGTAGAGCGTGAGGCGTTGATAAGAACAGCGGTCGAAAAAGTGCTTCATGCACGCGACTTACTGGAGAGTCTTGGGTTCAGCTGTGACTATGTGACCGGCGCAGGCACCGGTACGTACGAATTTGAAGCTGCTAGCGGCGTCTACTCTGAAATTCAACCTGGTTCGTACATCTTCATGGATGCTGATTACGGCAAAAACCTTGATGAGAATCAGAAACCTGTTTCTGAATTTCTACAAAGTCTATTTGTACTTACCACAGTGATGAGTACGGCAAATCCAAAACGTCCGATTGTAGATGCGGGACTCAAATCATTATCAGTCGACTCCGGATTACCCCTAGTCTTTGATTCAAAAACTATGTACGTTGGTGCGTCTGATGAACATGGTGTTTTGGAGTCGCCGGAAGATACCTACAAAATCGGGGACACGTTACGATTAATACCTGGACACTGCGACCCTACCGTTAACCTCTACGACTGGATTGTCTGCGTACGCGGAAATAATGTAGAAGACACTTGGCCTATTCTTGCGAGAGGCGCATCAATTTAAGGGATGCGCTATCATCGCCTCATTTCATTTTGGATGTGTCAGTTGAGTAATGTCTAAAAAAGATTTAAAGCTTGAGACGCTGAGCCTACACGCTGGCCAAACACCGGATACGCAGTTTGGTGCGAGAGCTCAACCGATTTATTTCACCTCTTCTTACGTTTTCCCGGATACCGAGTATGCCGCATCGCTTTTCAACATGGAACGTGGCGGTCATGTGTACTCACGTATCTCTAATCCCACTAACTCCGCTTTGGAGGAACGCATTGCTGCACTTGAAGGTGGAGTGGGAGCGATCGCAACCTCCAGCGGGCAAGCAGCGCTTCACCTCGCAATCGTTACACTCATGAGTTCGGGCGAACATATCGTCGCCTCGCGCGCTTTATACGGCGGTTCTCATAACTTACTTGAGTATACACTTCCACGATTTGGAATTACCACCACTTTTGTAGATATACGAGATCATCGGGCAATCAAGAAAGCAATCAAGAAAGAAACAAAACTTGTTTTTGCAGAAACACTGGGAAACCCTGGACTAGATATTCTCGATATCCCTTCAGTATCGAAGATTGCTCATGATCACGCGATTCCTTTGCTCGTGGATTCAACATTTACGACCCCATACCTTATAAAACCATTCGATCACGGAGCTGACTTAGTTTTCCATTCGGCCACGAAGTTTTTAGGCGGGCATGGCGTTGCGATCGGCGGTTTATTAGTTGATAGTGGTAAGTTTGATTGGGAGGCCTCTCAGAAATTTGAGCTGCTATCAGAGCCATATAGCGGATTCCATAACATGGTGTTTACTGAGGAGTCGACGGTAGCCGCTTTCTTACTGCGCGCAAGACGCGAAGGTATTCGAGATTTTGGTGCATGTATGAGTCCAATGAATGCGTTCCAGATCATGCAAGGAATCGAAACTCTCGATCCACGCATGCAGCGCCATATAGAAAACACGCGAGCAATTGTCACGTTCCTCGATAATCACGACGCTGTTGAATCCGTCACCTACCCTGAACTTAAAAACCATCCGGACCATGAACTCGCAAAAACAATCTTGCCCAAAGGCTGCGGTGCGGTATTTAGTTTTGAGTTAAAAGGTGGGTTGAATGCCGGAAGAAAATTCATCGAAAACCTGAATCTTTTTTCACACCTCGCGAATGTTGGAGACGCAAAATCTTTAGTTATTCACCCTGCATCTACGACGCATTTCCGTATGGATGAGGCAGCACTTCAATCAGCCGGTATCTCTTCTGGAACAATTCGCCTATCGGTCGGGATCGAAAATTCATCAGACTTAATTGATGACCTCTCGCAGGCACTTAAAATCAGTCAAAAATCCAGTTAAAGAAAAAAATCCGTGCAAGCTAAAGTTGATAATAAAACCGCCTATTTCTATACAGGTGGGAAGAAAATCGAGAAAGGTAAAAAAACGATTATTTTTATCCATGGGGCAGCCAATGACCACAGCGTTTGGGCTCTCCAGAGTAGATACTTTGCTTGGCATGGATGGAACGTACTTGCTGTTGATTTGCCAGGACATGGCAAATCCGAAGGCCCGCCGCTAAACAGTATCCAAGAGCTATCCTCATGGGTATATCGAGTCGCCAACAGTACCGAAATTTCAAACGCGTCCATAGTCGGACACAGTATGGGCTCACTCATCGCTTTAGAGCTTGCCTCGTCACAACCACAATTTGTCACAAATATATCTCTCGTGGGCACGGCAAATCCAATGCCTGTCTCTGAGACACTCCTTGAGTCTTCTCGAACAACTCCTCAAAAAGCGTATGACTTAATCGTTAACTTTGCTCATAGTAATCGCGCCAAGTTAGGGACTAATCCCGTTCCGGGAATGTGGATGACAGAGTCGAGCCGTCGCCTGATGGAAACCATGAACGACGGAGTTCTTTTCGCCGATTTCGTTGCATGTAACACTTATGATCAGGGTGAGGTTTCTGCGAAAAAAGTCACCTGTCCCGCATTACTAATTCTAGGTAGAGAAGATCGTATGACTCCGATCAAACTGGCGGAAAAATTACAGAGCGATATACAAAATACCCACACCGAGTCACTACCCGGGGCTGGGCACGCATTGATGGCGGAACAGCCTGGGTTAGTCTTAAATCACCTGAGAGATTTTCTGAAATAAAAAGACTATAAAAACAAAAAAAGGGGCTAACAGCCCCTTTTTTTAATTTTGCTCAAAATGGGTCTCAGACTTGACCAAGCATAGTTGCCGCATCACTAACTTCGTGATTGCCAGGACCCTCTTCAATATTGAGCGTCTTAACAACGCCATCGTCAATTAGCATTGAGAAGCGCTGCGCGCGAACCCCAAGCCCACGAGACGTAAGATCAATCTCTAAACCAAGCGCTTTCACAAACTCAGCACCTCCGTCAGCCATCATACGTACATGACCAATCGCTTTATTTTCGCGACCCCATGCACCCATCACAAAAGCATCGTTCACCGATAAGCACCAAATCTCATCGACTTTAGACTTCAATTCAGCCGCTTTCTCTACATAACCTGGTAAGTGAGCCGCAGAGCAAGTTGGAGTATATGCACCTGGCAATCCAAACAGCACAATTCGTTTTCCAGCGACCAAGTCTGCGACCTTAAACGCATTTGGTCCGATACTACAGCCCTCTGTTTCCTCGTCGATGTACTCGTATAGAGTACCCTCAGGAAGCTTATCGCCTACTTTAATAGACATTTCGACTCCTTTTCATTGAATGATTGGGTTAGTTACAATTGGATTTTCTTTGGATTTTATTACATTTCTAGCTTCGTAACTCACACCAGGTCAACTCAACAAACATTTATCTTTGTGTCCAAGAATTACATTACTCCAGCTGGCCTCAAAAAACTCAAAGATGAGGCCCTTTACTTGATCGACAAAGAACGGCCCGATCTCGTAAAAGTTGTTTCGTGGGCTGCCTCGAATGGCGACCGATCAGAGAATGGAGACTATATTTACGGAAAACGCCGACTCCGTGAGATTGATAAGCGCATTCGTTTCCTTACGCAACGACTCGACGCTGCAGTCGTCGTTGATCCTGCAAATCGAGAAAGCTCCGAACAGATATTTTTTGGCGCTACAGTCACGTACGTGAATGAAAATGGAACTGAGCACACCGTATCAATCGTTGGAATCGATGAAGCCAACGTATCGCGTGGCTTAATTAGCTGGATTTCTCCATTGGCAAAATCCTTACTCAAATCCAAAAAAGGAGACGTTGTACTCCATCAAAGCCCGTCCGGGACTGAAGAGCTGGAAATCACTGAGGTACGCTACGAATCGATTTCAATCGATTAATTAATGATCTCCAATCCTTCCACCATGACGACCTAGACCATCGTATAAATCCAGTAAGCGGTTCTGATAGCCACTAATCGGATCTTCTTTATC
>Ga0222713_10003391_pt1 | contig 16546 bp, 17 predicted proteins | sample C33_649DmetaG_FD_165061 | JGI IMG/M metagenome (GOLD analysis project Ga0222713, IMG submission 165061) | Estuarine water microbial communities from San Francisco Bay, California, United States - C33_649D | ecosystem: Environmental > Aquatic > Marine > Unclassified | place: USA: California...
AATACGGTGCCTACATGAGCCGTTTAGAGCACAGCTCTGACAACCTACTTAACGTAGCGCAGAACACCGATCAATCACGTAGCCGCATCGAAGACGCTGACTACGCGGTCGAAACATCGGAGCTCGCACGCACGCAGATTATCTCGCAGGCGGCGACGGCGATGCTTGCCCAAGCCAATCAGGCGAAGCAAGGCGTACTGCAACTGCTTCAATAGAGCAGTTAATCAACGGCGCGCGAGTCGCGCCGACTGAATTCGCTTGTGCCCGACCTCTGACGAAGAGGCACAAGCAAATCTAATTTGACCCAAGGCGGGCGGGGTGGGAACCCTGACCTCCTCATTCCGAGCGCCTTGGGTCAAATATTTTTCTCACATCAAAGCGGCGAAAATGTCGCTGTCACGGACCCAACACCCCCTGCCGCTTTACTCATGCGCTCGCATAGAATCGTCTAAAACCCTTGTCATAATCCTTACACTTCGCTCTAACTCTCTATTTTTATTAACTTTATATTTCTGGCACGGTGATTGCTAAAGCTTAACGGTACAAAACGTAAATCCGGCAAAGTGGCAACCACATCATGAATCAGATTACCGACGACTACCCCTTCGTCTTCGTAGACCCCAAGAGCGTCGAATTGTTCGAGTTGGCTTGTAAGGTCGCACGCACCGACATACCCGTCTTAGTGCGAGGCCCCTCGGGAACCGGCAAAGAAGTTCTGGCGCGTGTGCTTCACGAATCCTCGGCGCGCGCAGACCAGCCCTTCGTGGCGTTGAACTGTGCTGCGATACCTGAGCATCTGGTCGAAGACACATTATTCGGACACGAGAAGGGTGCATTCACCGGCGCGCATAAGCACTCGATGGGATTTTTCGAGCAGGCGTCAGGCGGTACGTTGTTTCTTGATGAGATCGGCGAGATGCCACTCGAACTGCAGGCAAAGCTCCTGCGGGTGTTACAAGAGAAGCAGATTTACCGCGTTGGGGCGACAACACCGGTCTCGGTTAACGTGCGCATCATCGCCGCGACAAACGTCGACCTTAAATACAATATTCAAAATCGCCTTTTCCGCGAAGACCTCTATTTTCGCCTAAGCGGTTTCAATCTTGCGATTGGGCGCTTAGCCGATCGCCCGGCCGACATCGAGCCGCTTGCGCGTATCTTTGTGCAAAAACATTCAGGTGAGCAACGCTCTTCATTAAGCCAGTCTGCTTTGCAAAAACTCCTTACACACAGCTGGCCGGGTAATGTTCGCGAGCTCGAAAACGTTATAGCGCGGGCAATGGTGCTGCATGAGAACTACACCATCGAAGCAAGCGATATCGCCTTCGATGACTTAGGCCTTGGCGAGCCTATGCAGGCGATGGAGCCTGCAACCGCAATGAGTGAAGCATCGAGTAATGTATCGCCTATTAATAGCCCGCCATCGAATCAGACGCCGCGCGAGAGCAGTGAACTCCACGCAATTTTACGCGCCCTGCAGGCGAGCACTAACCGCGAGCAGGCGGCAGAGCAGTTAGGCATGAGTCCGCGGACGCTGAGGCAGAAGCTTTTTGAATTCCGCCGGGCGGGACACGAAGTGCCGCGCGCCTACGCGCGCAGCTAGAACAACTTTTTTAATAAGATTGAACAGTAAGAGGTCAATATGGAAATTTCATCAGCAGAATCCTTGCTTTCGCAGGTTCGAGACTATCAGGCAAAAATCGCTTCGGCGCGGCGTGATACCGGTGATCTTGGCTCGATTCCTTCAATCGGTGACGCAGGTCGCGGGCAGGGCGTCGAAGGCGCCTCGGGCAATTTTTCAAGCCGCCTTAGTACTGCGATGGTCAATACATTGAATGAGGTTAACTCGCTACAGGAGACGTCGCGAGTCTCGCAAGAGACCTTTCAAATGGGTGGCGATATTCCATTGACTGAGGTTGTGATGAACATGCAGAAAGCCTCGCTTGCGTTTGAAGCTACCGTACAGGTTCGCAACAAGGTCATGCAGGCATACCAAGACATTATGAATATGCCAGTGTAATTACCTGAATTATTACAAAACTGAATTTAATCTGACTTTAAGACAGACAAGACAATTTTAGGGAGCGAATACCATGGCCGAGCAACAGATACTGGCCGCACCTCAAGGATTCGGCGACAGCCAACCGGCGATGCAGCCTGCTGGCCAGATGCCAGCAAATGCAGCGACGCAGCCACCCCAGCAGAATGGCGCGCAGCAAGGTCAATTGCCGGCAGCGCAATCGGTACAGCCGGCAGGACTGCCGAGCCTTCGCGAAGTGCTCGCGCAGCCTTTGGTACGTCGTTCTATCCCGCCGATCCTCGCGCTCTTCACGCTCTTCTTCTTTGTGATGGTTTACTTTTGGGCAAACGAAGGGAATTTACGTGCGCTTTACCCAAACATGTCGGAGGCAGACCGCAGCGAAGCCTATGAGCAGCTTTTGGCTTCGGATATTGCCGTTTCGTTAGACAGCCGATCGGGCAGCCTCATGGTCCCGACCGAGCGCTACTACGAAGCGCGCATGCTGCTTGCCTCGGCAGGTCTGCCCGCTAATGCCAACTCGCAGGCGATTGACTCACTGAGTGCGTCATCGTCGATGACGACAAGTCAGTTTATGGAGCAAGCGCAATACTCCGCAACGATAGAGAACGAGCTTTCTAAAAGTATTGTTCAGATATCCTCTGTGCAGTCGGCTCGCGTTCACCTAGCCGCGCCGCGCCAGAGTTCTTATGTTCGCAATCGCGAACCGGCTAAGGCATCAGTTATTGTCATTGCGCACCCCGGTCGCACCGTGTCGGCTGCTCAGGTTCAGGCGATTACGAGTCTTGTAGCCTCGAGCGTGCCTTATCTGTCGATCGACGACGTATCGGTTGTTGATCAGCAGGGCAGTTTACTTACGAGTGGCGTGTCGGCAGGGCTCGCAATCGCAGACGAACAGGCCGCATTCAAGCGCTCTATCGAGATGGAATACAAAAATAAAATTATTGATCTATTGACGCCAATTTATGGACGCGACAACATCCAGTCAGATGTTGACGTGGCGATGGACTTCTCAGAGTTCGAGGCGACTAACGAAATTTTCGATGGTAACGGTACTGGCCCAAAAGCGGTATCCGAAGTCTTGGTGCTCGATACAAGTTCAAACGCTGCGGCCGGGGGGGTGCCAGGTGCGCAGTCAAATATTGCACCTAATGATACTATTCTTACAGCTGCGAATGAGGAAAACGCAGCGGCTCCTGATGGAAATGCGAACGGCATTCGCAGTAGTCAAACAACACGGAACTATGAAATCGATCGCTCCATTCAATATGAAAAGAAGCAGACCGGTGTAGTTACTAAGATGTCTGTTGCGGTGGTAATCAACCAAGCGGCCTTCGCGCCCGCTGGTGAAGAAGCAGCAGCCTTAGAAACAATTGATACGTCACGTATCCAAAGCCTAGTCGCCAACGCGGTTGGATTTAACCTTGCACGCGGAGACTCGGTAGAAGTGCTTGTGTCACCTTTCCGCGACCAGACACTTATCCCTGATCCTATGGCATGGTATGAGAACCCGACGCTGTTCGGATTTGCAAAGATGCTGCTCGTTGCTCTCACGTTTGCACTCGTAGTTGTCTTTGTTATTCGCCCACTGATTAACGCATTCCTCTCTCCAGCACCATTAACTGGATTCGAGGGTGGATTAGCAAATGACGCCTTATCGCCAGAGGAAGCGGCGTCTATCGATTTCGAAAGTGGCGAGACTCTCGAACAAATAAAAGCCAAACTGAAGCCTAAGAAGTCCTCGATCTCGGCAGACATGCTAGATACGGCAAATACCTATGACGATAAAGTAACGCTTGTGCGTATGCTGGTATCCGAAGACTCGGGTCGCGTTGCCAATGTACTCAAGAAGATGGTGACGTCATAGTAGGTCTTCATAAGACTCCTATCGACTCAACCGAGATGGTATTTTTGAGATGCCATCAAACTTAAAAAGGAAGTGATCATGGCTGATAAAGCAGAAGCCAAAAAAGAAGAAGCGAGTGTAGCCGAATCGCTCATGAGTGAAGAGACACGCAACGAGCTCGCGGTGTTAACTCGTTCTGAGCGCGCGGCGGTCATTTTGCTTCTACTCGGCGAAGAGCAGGCTGCCGACATCATCTCTTATATGTCGCCGCGAGAGGTACAATCTCTTGGTGCCAATATGGTCTCTGTTGCCGATCTGTCACAAGAAGCGGTTAACGTGGTGTTGGACGATTTCATCTCCACTATTAAAAAACAAACGAATCTTGGTTTGGGCACAGCTGACTATGTGCAGGCAGTATTCACCAAAGCGTTGGGCGAAGATAAAGCGGCAACGGTTTTGGGCCGCATCATGCCGGGCTCATCGAGCAAAGGTTTGGACATTCTACGCTGGATGGATGCGCGCTCCATTGGGGAGATGGTCGTCGAAGAACATCCTCAGGTTATTGCGATTATCTTATCGGTGCTGGAGTACGACATAGCCGCCGACGTTCTCAATTTTATTCCTGCCGAGGTGCGCGCCGAAGTGATTCAGCGCGTCGCCTCGCTCGAGACCATTCATCCGAGCGCGATGGAAGAGCTTGAGAATGTGATGCGTGAGCAGTTCTCTTCTAATTCGAGTGCAAAGTCGTCGAGTTTTGGTGGTATCAAAACTGCCGCTAAGATAATGAACTTTACAAAAAGTGAGATGGAATCGGCGATTATCTCAGGCGTGACAGGCATCGACGAAGAGCTGGCGCTTAAGATTCAAGACAACATGTTTACCTTCGAAAACTTATCTGGGCTCGATAACCGCAGCATTCAGGTGCTGATGCGCAATATCGAAACTGATCTTTTGATGACGGCGCTCAAGGCAGCCGACGAAGAAGTTAAAGACAAGTTCATGGACAATATGTCCCAACGCGCCAAGGTAATGTTCATCGACGAAATGGAGGCCAAAGGCCCTATCCGAATCACCGATGTAGAAGATGCACAGAAAGTTATCTTACGCATAGCGCGTAAGCTCTCTGACTCCGGCGACATCGTATTAGCCGGCAGAGGTGATGATTTTGTCTAATCGATCGAAACCCAACGCGTCAGAAGAGTTCGTGCCGTGGCTCGCGCCGAAGCGCGACGATAAGCCGGTATTCGAGCCAGGGCTAGATGCCAAAGTGGCAACAGGCAGCTTTGCGATGGAGACTTCGAATCAGAGTTCCCCACAGGGAGATTCGGCAGGCTTTACGGCATGGAAACCGCGTTCGCTTGACGATGAGGCTGCGCTAGCAGCAGCGAACGCTGGGCCTTCAGAGGTGGTTGTCGACGAAGCCGTTGCCGAAGAGCTACCCGACCCCCTTGAATATACCCAGAAGCAGTTGCAAGAATACGGAGATAATCAATTTCAGTTGGGCATCGCGCAGGCGCTTGAAACCGAAGCCGCTGCATTAACTGAATCCCGGCATCGCCTTGAAGCGCTAATCGCAACGTTGAGCGAGCAGCGAGTGGACTCCTCGAGCTTTTATGAGCCGCTAAAGACCCTGCTTTTAAAAAGCGTGAGCGCAATTCTGCATACGCCTCTTATCGAGAGCCGCGCGGCTGTTGAGGCGACGCTTGCCCAATTGCTTCACGAGATCGATAAGGACAGCGATGGCAAGCCGATGGGCGTGCGTCTCTTTCTCAACCCCGCTGACCTGACGCTTTTGAAAGAGACTGATCTTGTTGTCCGCACAGACATTAAACTCGCCGCAGACGAGGGCCTTAGCCGGGGCTCTATGCGCGCAATGATGCAAGATTCTATTATCGAAGACCTGACCGAAACGCGTATACAGCAGGTCACCGAACAGCTGCTAAGCGCTATCAATGCTGAGCAACCTATCGAAGCCGATATGTCTGAGGATACGACAGCCGTGCCCGAGATAGCGCCCGAGCCACAACCAATTTTCGACGAAGACCTAGAGCCAGAATTGCAATCAGAGCTCCCGCATGCGTTAGAGGAGGCAGACTCAGCAGGACTGGAGTTGGGCGAGGATGAACAGTCCGACGAGTTTGACCAATGAGCGGCGAACACAATTTTTCTGCCGAGCTCGCGCGGTTGAACACACACGAGTTTACGACGCACTCCGAACGCTTTGGTCGTGTAACGCGCGTCGTAGGCCTCACGGTTGAGGCGACTGGAATCGCAGCCGAGATCGGTGCGCAGTGCGTTATCGAAACCAATAACGGCGGCAATGCTATCGAAGCCGAAGTGGTGGGATTCGACGGCAAACATCTTTATCTTATGCCAATTCATTATCTCGAAGGTATTCGAGCCGGCAGTCTAGTCCGATTTAAGCAGGCTCAGTCTTTATGCGGCGTCGGCGAGAAGATGCTCGGCAGAGTGATCAACGGTCTCGGCGAGCCAATCGATGGCAAGGGGCCAATCAGCTATGACGCTGAGGTCGCTCTCGATGCCAAAGCACTGAATCCGATGGAGCGAGGCGAGGTAAAAGACGTGCTCGACACAGGGATCAAAGCGATTAACGGCTGCCTTACCTTCGGTAAAGGCCAGCGCATGGGTCTCATTGCTGGTTCTGGTGTCGGCAAAAGTGTGCTCATGGGCATGCTTACGCGTAACACCGCTGCAGACGTAGTGGTCATTGGCTTGATTGGTGAGCGTGGACGAGAGGTACAAGAATTTGTACAAAAAACGCTCGGCGAATCGGGCTTGGCACGGGCAGTGGTGATTGCTGCGCCGGTTGATGTCTCGCCGGTGATGCGAATAAAAGCAGCAAAGCTTACTCACAGCGTCGCCGAATATTTTGCCGCCAAGGGCAACGACGTTTTGTTGTTATTCGATAGTCTGACACGCGTGGCACATGCACAGCGTGAGATCGGACTCGCGGTCGGCGAGCCGCCAACTACCAAGGGCTATACGCCGTCGGTGTTTAGTCTGCTACCAAAACTCATCGAACGTGTCGGTGTCGGACCAGGGCCGCAAGGCACGATCTCTGCTTTCTATACCGTGCTTGCCGAGGGCGACGATCGCAGCGACCCGATTGTTGATATCGCGCGTGCCACGCTCGACGGACAGATTATGCTTTCGCGCGAACTTGCTGACGCTGCACATTATCCTGCAATCGATCTCGAAGGCTCTATTTCTCGCATTGCGACAAATTTGGTTTCCGCCGATCAACTTCGCCTGGCGCAGCGACTCCGGAGGTATTGGACTCTTTATGCCCAGAAACAGGATTTAATCCAAGTAGGCGCCTACACAGAAAAAACAGATCCAGAATTAGATGAAGCGATTCGCTTAAGAGGCACGATTAATGCATTCCTTACACAGGGAAGCGAAGAGGCAGTTGATCTCGCGCAGACATTCAAGCAACTCAAGCAGACGATGAACTAATTATGGACAAAAGCGAAATTTGGAGTGTGCTCTCGAGTAAAGAGAGCAGCAGCCTTAACAGACTCAACGCAAAACTCGAAGCGACTGTCGCAGAACAGCGACGGCTCGAGGAAAAAATTGCCGATATTGGTAACTACATCGGAGAGTATTCGGCACGTATCCGAGAGGCCAGTACTGGCCAGGCTGACTTTAAGGTTATGCATCACAGTATGAACCTAATCTCACAGCTAACCTCGGCGCAGGCAAACCTCAGGCAAGTGCATACCGAGTTGGGTAATAGCCTTGTCGGCCTTCGAGCTAAGGTGACACATCACGAAATGGAGCGTCTCAAATACAATAAAATCGAAGCCCGACAGCAGGAAAAGCTGAGCGCAGCAAGTGAAAAGCGGAGCACAGCGCTAAGCGACGCAATGGCGCTGCAGCAGTTTGTTAGCTCGGCTGCGATTCGATAGCTGTCAGATTCCTGACATAAAATTCGTCGATATTCGATTTCGCTGGAACTGGTACAGTAATTGCTAATACTTAAAGAACAGCATAAAAATTCGAGCAAATTACGACTATGAATATTTCCTCAAAATACGATCTCGGCGACATTGTAAAAGAGCTAGGGTCCACTAATTCTGCCAAAGCCAGTAAGACTGCTGGTTCAGAGGGCATCTTTGGCGCCATTCTTTCGAATCTCGCCGCGGCGGGCATTACCGGGAAAGTGGCAGCCGAAGTGGCAGAAGCGGTAGAAAGTGGCGCCACTACGCCACTTTCTTCGCCTGTGAATGATTTGCTTGCACATCTCAAGGCGATGCAAGGTGAATCGAGTACGACAGCGCGCGACAGCACGCTTGAGTCGAATTCGGTTATAGCTGCAACAGGTCTGCTTGCCGAGCTAAAAGAGTTGCAGGATTTGAGGAAAGGGGATTTTGAGAGCGATGCTGGCAAAGTGTCGCAATCGCGTATCGAACGCGATGCCGCAGCTATGGGCGCTCAGGGACTGATAGCCTTTCTGCAGGCGCGGCTAGAATCTTCCCGCGCGGCTGTTCAGCCAGACGTCGTGTCAAAGTCACAAGCGGATCTGACACAGCGGACTAACGAGAAGCAAAGCAACCCCTTTACAAGCCTCCTCACAAACGATGCGCTTCGCATTACTAAGTTAAAAGACTCGCGTGCAGTCTTACTGGGCCCAGATACGGCTCGTAAGCCAAACGAGGGAGCAAGTAATCGGATCGAGAAGGAATTTGCCAGTCGGTTAAACCAAATAAGCCAATCGTCAGTCTCTAAAAATGACGACAGCCCCGAATATTGGAACCGCGAAACGGCGAGACTACTTGCCGAGATGGGCCGAGGCAATGGCGCGAGTGAATTCATTCCTGACACGCCCTCAGCGAGCGCGAAGCACATAGAAGCATCGAATTCAGCTCTAACCAACGCGAGCGCATTCTCAGCGCAACTCGCTTCGATTAACCCAGTCGCTGGAAATAACGCTGCAACTGCGTCCAGCAGCGTAGATATAGGAAATAGCCGGCAAGCCGCCGCGACGGGAATAGAAGCATCGAATTCAGCTCTAACCAACGCGAGCGCATTCTCAGCGCAACTCGCTTCGATTAACCCAGTCGCTGGAAATCACGCTGCAACTGCGTCCAGCAGCGTACATATAGAAAATAGCCGGCAAGCCACCGCGACGGGAATCGAGTCACCGTCTATAAATTATGCCCAAGCACAGCGCCCAGCGCGCTTCGATAATATCGGTCTATTAGGTCAAACAGCCACTGAATCGCTGGAAATGAGCGCGACAAATGCGCAAGCCATTGCACAAACAAAAACCGAGGCAGGTCAGGCCAACCAGCAACTTCTAGCGCAGCGCGGCGAACAGCTTGCGGTTTCGGCAGCGCCAGTAAATGTTCAGCTAGTTGAGAAGACTCAGCAACAATGGAAGGCGTTAACTCGTTCGATAGAAGCCGGAGCTGTAGCATCAGCGTCGAAGACTAAGTCCGAGGCTAATACCGCAGCGCTTAAACAGCAGTTTGCCAATGTCGAGCTGAATGAAATCAGCACAAAGCCAAGCAGAGTAATCACGCCTTTGCAGACCAATCCATTAGGTACCGCTTTTGCGCCAATCGTAAATCAAACCAGGCAAGCACGTGATGCTTCGCCGCTCACTCAGGGGTTTGAGTCAGAGATTACCTTACAAGAGCTAGAACTTGGCATTAGCCAAGGCCTTAATGCCAAGGCTAATGACGCGGTCATTCAGCGCGTGTCGATAGCGAACCTACCACAGGGGATCGCGTCTAGAATTAACCCGCATTTGGCTAGGGGCTTAGGCAGCGGCCCGACTAAAATATCAATCAGCTTATTTCCAGAGAATTACGGCCAGGTTGATGTAGAGTTCGTTTACTCAGAAGAAGCCGGCCTCAGGGTAAGCATGAGCAGCGAAAGCGCTGAAACCACTCGCCTCCTGCAATCGAACTCAGGCGGTCTTCGAGAGGCCTTGTTAGGCAATTCGCTCGCCGACGTTAGTGTAGATGTCAACGCGCATGGGCAAAGCAAACATGAAGGTAGCGCGGCAAACGCAAATAATAAAGCGTCTGCCAAACAGGTCGCTACTGAATCTGCCATAGAAGCGGAACCTTTAAAGGCAAAAGCCAGCAGTGATAATTCAGATGGCCTAGACACCTACGTTTGAGCCAAAATAGAAAAACAAAATTAGAGTAAGGAGTTCACTATGAGTGAAGACGTAGCAGCCGAGGGCGAAGCTAAGGCTAAGAAGCCCTGGTTACTCATCATAGGCATTATTTTTGGGGTCATCATTCTTACTGTCGGTACGGTAATCGGCACCTTGTTCGCAACTGGTTTCTTTAGCCAAGAAGATCAGCTGCAAGCCGAGTTAGCACAGATCGAAGAAGGCGAAGCAGAGGGCGAGGGCGAAGCTGAGCCTGTGGTTCCGGAACTTCTTGAGACACCTAATCCTTCGCGATTAGAAACGCTTTATTTTCAGATGCCAGCGGCATTTACAGCTAATCTAGCAAACTCACGAAAGGTTATGCAGATCTCGATTACTGTGATGACTCATTATGATCAGCTTGTTATAGATAATGTGACTAAGCATGAGCCGTCTATCCGCGCGGCGATTCTAGCTCGACTTTCGCTTGTGGATGAACAGCAGTCAATGGCGCCAGATTTTCGCACCACGATGGCCGAAGAGCTTCGTCTTGTGATCAACTCAGAACTTGAGGCAGCGGAAGATTTCGGCGGCATCGAGAGAGTTCTGTTTACAGAATTTTTGATGCAATAATTACATTGCATCATTAACAGTAGTTTAAATGAGCAAGACCCATGGTTGAAGAAACGCTAGGATTAACAGACGAAGAGCTCGATGCGATCGCGGAGACGAGTCTCGATGGCAGTAATGTGCCGATCAACGCTAGCTCGCGCGATACACAGGTGATTGCGCACGATCTCGCGAGCGAAGACAGCTCTCTTGGATTTAATCAGGGTGCTATAGATCTCGTGAACGAGCGATTCGCTCGCCAACTTCGCATGGGTCTCATTGATGTGCTGCGGACGACGCCAAAGATTGCGCCCGAGAAGGTAGAAATTACTACCTTTAAAAAGAGCATCGCCAATATGGCTGCGCCGTTATCAATCAACACAGTCAAAATGGATCCGCTGCGCGGTATGTCACTAATCGTCATCGAGCCGAAGATTATTTTTTCTGCTCTCGACAGTTTTTTCGGTGGCTTTGGCAAGGGCATCGACAACATCACGCCGACGCGGATCTTTACGCCAACCGAGGCGTCAATTATTGATCTTTTGATGAACATAGTCTTCGCGGCCTTAAAAGACGCTTGGTCGCCAATAATGCAGGTAAATTTCCAGCGCGTAAGTTCTGAGGTTAATCCCCAGTTTGCTCAGATTGCTGACGACGATGAGTTGATGCTCGTGAGCAAGTTTAATTTCTCGCTCGCAAATGATGTCGAAGGCTATCTGCAGATAATTCAGCCTTTCTCACTACTCAAACCCGCGCGTGATCTCCTACGAAGCCGGGTTCAAACGAGTGATGACGAAGACGAACAGGATTCAGCTTGGGAAAGGCAATTAAACGACGCTGCACTCGATGTCCCCCTCTTACTTAGAGCAAAGATTGCCGAGTTGTCCTTAACCTACGGGCAACTGACAAGTCTTCGTGAAGGTCAGATGCTACCCATCGAAGTATTCGAAGAGGCGTCGGTGACTATCGACAATATAGAAGTCTTCACGGCCGCCACAGGTGAAGTGGCAGGCAAAGTGGCGCTTCAGATCAATCAAATGAGCAGCCTCAACAAAAAAGAGTAATTTATCCGCTGAGACCAGTCAGTCTCGCGAAGGAAGTCAAAATGAGTAATGAAGAGAATACAACCGGCACCGATGACGTATTGTTAAACACCGGCATTGATCCCGAAATAGGCAAGCCAGCAGGCGGGGAATTAGGCATTAGTCTCGATTCAGAGCTATTGAAAAATATTCCAGTGACGATATCTATTGAAGTCGGGAGGACTTCTCTGAAAATTCGCGACCTAATGCGTCTCACTCAAGGCTCGGTCGTAGAACTCGATCGCTTAGCCGGCGAACCATTAGACCTGCTCGTCAATGACACCCTGGTCGCTCAGGGCGAAATAGTCTTGGTAAACGACCGCTATGGTATGCGCCTCACGCAGGTTGTGCCAAAAAGCGAAAGGCTTAAGTCGTTGTAAGCTACAGGCTGCATGCTAAAGCAGCGCAAATTCATGTCCTAGGCACTGCGATGCGGTTGCTGCGGAGCTGATACTCGAAAAGGGTGCACTGTGGAAATTGTCGGATTCGGGCGCGTACTGGGCTCTTTGCTCTTTGTCCTAGCACTCTTCTTTCTCTTTATCGTTTTACTCAGGCGATATCGCAACCCTCTTACACACGGCGCCTCTGGCAAGATCAAACTGATCGACCAACTCACCCTGGAGCTCGGTCGCCGTGCAGTGCTGCTCGAAGCGGAAGGCAAGCTGAGTCTGATAGTGTTGTCGAAAGAAGGCACTGAGCATATTTGGACGAGGGATACCGTCCAGCAAACGGATCTAAGCCAATGAGTTTTTTCAGTTCGAGCCAGACAAGCAGCAATTCGCTAAAGCCCTTAAAAACACTAGCGATGGCGCTCTGCGGCCTCGCGATCGTTTTTTCAGGCACAGCTTTTGCACAAACCGGTCTTCCGCTTGTCAATGTAAGCTCGGATCCAAACGGGGCAACCGAATACAGCTTAACCCTGCAAGTTTTGATATTGATGACGGTACTTACGCTGCTGCCGTCGATTCTGATTATGATGACGTCCTTTGTACGCATCATTATTGTTATGTCGCTGCTGCGTCAGGCTATCGGTACCGCACAGACTCCACCAAATACCGTGCTAGTCGGTATAGCTCTATTTCTTACCTTCTTTATTATGGCGCCAGTGTTCGAGACGCTTTATGAGGATGCGTTTGTGCCCTATGTTGCGGAAGAGATTTCGGCCGAAGCCGCCCTTGATGCGGCAATTATTCCCGTGCGCAGCTTTATGCTTACTCAAACGCGCGAGGCAGACCTTATGGTGTTTTCGGACATTGCCGATTTTGACTATACGGACGAGTCAGAAATTCCTTTGAGCATACTGATCCCATCGTTTATGACATCGGAGTTGAAGACAGCGTTTACTATTGGCTTTCTAATCTATATTCCGTTTGTAATTATAGACCTCGTAGTCGCAAGTGTGCTTATGTCTATGGGTATGATGATGTTGTCACCGATGATGATCTCGATGCCATTTAAGCTCATGCTATTCGTCTTAGCCGATGGTTGGATACTTATTATGCAGTCTCTCACCGCGAGTTTCTCGATATGATTATTAGCGACGTGGTAACACTCGGACAGGAGGCACTCTGGGTTACCGCGCTCATCGCGGGTCCACTGCTTCTCGGGATCTTGGTCGTGGGTGTGGTTGTCGGCATTCTTCAAGCCGCGACATCGGTGCAGGAAATGACACTTAGCTTCATCCCAAAGCTTATAGTGCTCGTGCTTTTATTGTTATTCGTTGGTAATTGGCAAATTGGTTTGCTGATAGACCATTTTCAAACTCTAATGCTGACGATTCCGTCGTTAATTCAATAATGAATTTTCTCGTATCAGAAGTCGTTACTTACTTGAGTCTTTTTGTATTGCCTTTCGCGCGCGTGTCTGCGTTCATGCTTGCAGCGCCGATTTTTTCTTTGCAAGCCTTTAATGTTCGTTTTCGTGTGTTATTTAGCGCGATACTGACCTTTGCGGTCGTCGAGTCGATAACTTTCGATACTCAAGGTCTCGCATTCGTAGAACTAATGACGCTCGTCATCATGCAAATATTTGTAGGCGTATTCGCCGGCTTCCTTCTTCAGATAGTTAACGGCGCGGTTGCTGTGGGTGGTCAGGCAATTTCAAACTCGATGGGTTTGGGCATGGCGAGTTTAGTCGATCCAAGCCTTGGTAATGTGCCGGTAATATCGCAGTTTCTCATTATCCTTTCGACATTTATCTTCATTGCTGTCGACGGCCATCTAATTCTCATTCAGCTTCTCTTACAAAGTTTTCAAACCATTCCTGTTGATGAGACGTTCTCGCTGGATCTCATCTATCGCGTGTTTATCGAATGGTCGCCGCTACTCTTTTTAGGTGGGCTCGTGGTTGCGTTGCCTATTCTAATTTCAGTTCTGCTAATCAACGCAGGATTGGGAATGATCACGCGCTCGGCACCTTCGCTTAATATTATCTCGGTTGGCTTTCCGGCAATTCTAGTTGCAGGTACCGTTTTGCTGATGCTCGCTATTCCTGGAATCATTCAGCGAATAGGTATTTTTTGGCAAGACGGGTTTGCCTTATTAGCAACGCTCTGGGGGTTGTGACAGATGGCAGATGATGACAACAAAACAGAGGAACCAACCCAGAAAAAATTAGACAAGACACGCGAAGAAGGTCAATTTGCTCGCTCGCAAGACCTTAGTGTTGCTCTGCTAATGATTGCGGTCGCGGCAATGTTCTTATTTATTGGCGATGACATCTCGAGCAACCTTCTTTCAGCCTTGCAAACGGCGTTTGTATTTGATGCCTCTGTAATAAGCGATTCGAACCAAGTTGGCGCCTACTTTTTTGAACTATTAATACGCTGCCTCACAATTGCGTCGCCTATTTTCTTTGTGACCATATTGCTCGCGTTCGCGGGAGCATTCTTCGTGGGTGGGATAGGCTTCTCCGTAAAAGGATTTATGCCAAAAGCCTCAAAACTTAATCCTATCCAAGGGCTTGGACGGATGTTCGGGGTAAAGAGCCTTGTCGAACTCACTAAGGGTTTGCTCAAGCTTGGTCTTATAGGCGGCATTATCTTTTTGGTCGTGTCTTACTACTTCGACTCAATATTTACGTTGAGTATTCTTCCGCCGTCGGCGGCGTCTGCTGAAGGTTTAGGGATTCTTGTTACTGGCATCTTTGCAATCTCACTTTCGCTCTTGATCATTGCAGCGATCGACGTTCCCTATCAAATGATCTCTTTTCGCAACAAGCTTAAAATGTCGATTCAGGAGATTAAAGACGAGTATAAAGACTCTGAGGGACGGCCTGAGGTTAAGAGTAGGATTCGGCAGAAGCAGCGCGAAATTGCCATGTCACATATGATGGACGCGATAAAGGATGCCGATGTTGTAGTCACCAACCCAACTCATTTTGCCGTCGCGCTGTCTTATGCAGTGGGTAGCCAAGAGGCGCCGCGGGTAGTGGCGAAAGGGGCCGATCTGATAGCTCAGCGTATTCGAGAACGCGCTAAAGAGGAGGGCGTGATGCTGTTCGAAGAGCCGATGCTCGCGCGTGCGTTGTTCTTTACCACAGAGATCGACCAAGATATTCCGCGACCATTGTTTGAAGCAGTGGCCGAGGTCATTGCCTATGTGTTCCACCTTAATTCGTTCGGACGCAACGGTCGAGCAGCGAAGAAACCACGAGTGAGTTTACCAGCGGAAATGAAATTCGATTTCGAAGGACGAAAAATAGATGAGTGATCAGAACGGAGCATCTGGCGAAAGTGCCGCCGGCTCAGATCAGCCACGCGTCTCAGAGCAGGCGCGCTTACGTGCAGAACAGCTGAAACGGCAATTTGAACTCAGGCAGCGCCCCGAGGGTTTCTATTTGAGCAATGACCATCTTGCGAGGGTAAACGAGGCTTTGGAGTCGTTAAGGGCATCAAGATCTCTAGTCTTTGTTTCAGAGAATTATGCGATGGCAAGGCATTACAAAGAGCTTTGTATTGCGCGTCTTCGCGATGATCCTGCGATAACGCTTTTAAGCTTCGATCCTTTGTCCGGTCCAGACCTCTTGTCGATAATTAACGCTCAGCTAAAAGAGACGTCGCTCGAGGAAATTCTCTCGTCGGATAGCGCCCAGTTGCCGCACGAATCAAAGGCTTCTCGCAGTGTGCTAATAGTTGATAGCGAAGACCTTGTCGCAGAAACCGATTGGCATCTCATTACTACACTGTCTTCACAACTGGCAAAAGCTAATATTGGCGTATTGAGACTAGAGCCGAGAGACCGTTTATCAGCGCGGGCTAACAGCGCAAATCTGTCGTCATCTCTATCAGTTGAGTTTGATTTGCCCAGCGAGCGAGAATTTCAGATTCTGGAGGCGCTTGCAAAACATAGTCCGAAGGGCGACGAAGTGTTGCAGTTAATCAATGATTTAGACTTCGTTCGGTCAACCCCTGAATTATTGAATCCAGATCTGATACCGCAAGTAGCTGATGAGCAATCCGCCGGAGGAGAAGCCGATAAACCAACGTCCGCTTCTAATCTTGTGTCGAAAATGGAGAGAAGGTCCATTGAGCAAAATGTTACTACCTCAAACGAGGTTGCACACCTTTCTTTTCGGCTTTTTCTAGGCTTGATCGTTGTCGAAGCATTCTTAATTGCGGCGTATTTTAATCAATAATAGTCCATGACTAATCGCGATTCTTTTTGTCCTTTGAGAGTCTCAACGAAAATAGTGTTTTTCTGATTCTTAAATCCTTTGGTGCGCTGTCGAAATCTAAATATAGAGAGATCGCCAAAATCGATAGCAAAGCTCGGATCAAGAATAGCAATGCGCTAATAATAGACGGTTCTTCGATACGTAATTCATAAATCATCGGAAGATCAGTT
>Ga0222713_10003392_pt1 | contig 16546 bp, 17 predicted proteins | sample C33_649DmetaG_FD_165061 | JGI IMG/M metagenome (GOLD analysis project Ga0222713, IMG submission 165061) | Estuarine water microbial communities from San Francisco Bay, California, United States - C33_649D | ecosystem: Environmental > Aquatic > Marine > Unclassified | place: USA: California...
AGAAATTACCGTTCAAATGTCGTCACCATTTGAGTCAAATACCGTGACAGAAACGCTAAATAAAGACCCTTATCTTAAGACAGTTGAAGAATTAGACGCGGCACAATCTAATTGTTCAGAGGTCCAAGAGGACGCAACTTTTACAGAGGAAAATCCGATAAGAAAAGAAGTGAAATTTGATTTATTTGATGATGAATCAACAGAAGCAACTGAAACTAATGCGGAGTCATTAGAATGGGAAGTTCAACCTACCTTTGATTTCTCTTCAGAACCAATGGCCTCAGGTACTCCCGCTAATGAGCCTGAAAGTACCGTAGAACCAGGAGTGATACGTCATCAGCTGGAGGATGATAGTGAAGAAGCACCCAAAAACTATCGCATACAATCCACCGTATTACCGGAAGAAATTGCAAAACGGAACGAAGAGCGAGCAAATAAAATTCAAGAAATCACTTCACGAATACAAAATGCAGAAAGTATTGCTGAATATGAATCCCAACCCGCATATTTAAGGCGTAATGTGGAAATAACTTCTGAAAAACCGTCCCAAGAAAACAACATTAGCCGCTTCGGGTTGTCCAGTAGTTCAAATGGCGAGTCAGGTTTGAAAAATAATACATACTTGCACGATAACGTTGATTAACATGAGTATTGCTAGTACCATTAACGATCAAATTAAAGCCGCTATGTTGGCTAAAGATAAGGATCGCTTAGCCGCACTAAGAGATGTAAAATCAAAGATTTTATTGGAAGCAACTTCGGGAGGATCATCTGAGGTGAGTGATGAAGTAACGGTGAAGATTTGTTTGAAATTATACAAACAACGTATGGAAACATACGAATTGTATTTGGCTCAAGGTCGAGAAGATCTTGCAAGCGAAGAGCTGGTACAGGCCAAGGTTATAGAAGAATTCCTGCCACAACAATTATCGGAAGAGGAAATAAATGCTGAAATTAAAGCCGCAATTGCATTATTAAGTGTTACTGGTCCGCAAGATATGGGTAAATTAATGGGTTACCTATCCGCTAAATTATCTGGTAAAGCTGACGGTAAACTGATTGCAAACCTAGTGAAAGCAACATTAAGTTAGTCTTGTTTTTTTTTATCGATTCCTTTACTTTTGATACATGAAGGAAATCCCTGCATTTGCTGCTGAATTTGCTAATTGCATTCGTTTGTTACATCTGAAAGGGCATAGTCCTGCAACCTCGACAAATTATTCTTTTATCGATGATTTAGAGCAACTTTGGGTAACAAGATCCGGAATCGACAAATCTACATGTGTAGAGACGGATTTTATTTGCATCGACCGTCACGGTAAACCTCAAACACCCTTTGAACACATGATACCTTCTGCAGAAACGGGTATCCATTGCACCATATATGATATGTTTCCAAACACTAGGGTGATTTTACATAGTCATGATTTATATCCTGTTTTATTGGCACAAAAAAATACTTTAATTTTTGAGGGGTTTGAACTCCAAAAAGGGTTTCCTTCTGTTACTTCTCACGAGGGCAAGATTGAAATACCCGTGTTTCCAAATAGCCAAGACATGGATTCTTTTAAATCTTATTTGTGGAAACAGAAAGCAGATTTGAGATATCAAGTGTTTATGATTGAAAAGCATGGATTTTATACTTGGGGTTCAAGTCTTTTTGAGGCCAAGCGTATTTTGGAGACATTTAGCTACCTATGTAAAGCTGCGTGGTCTATATAACTAATTAATTTATTTATTATGGCAATACTTACGATACCCGATTTACATCAAGTCATTGATAATCCGAAAGAGATTGGTGCATTTCTTGCCAAACATGATGTGTTTTTTGACCAATGGACTTGCGAGGTAAAATTTTCGGATACCTCGACTCAAGAGGACGTGCTTTCTGCTTATGCTAACGACTTAAAACCTTTTATGGATCGAGGAGGCTACTTGACGGCAGATGTGATTTCTATTAATTCCTCGACCGAAAATTATGAATCTATTCGAGCAAAGTTTCTTGCAGAACACACGCACAGCGAGGATGAAATTCGCTTTTTTGTTGATGGACAAGGTTTTTTTTGGTTTAATTTAGAAAATGCTCCTGTTTTCAATGTGCTTTGTCAAAAAGGCGATTTAATTAGCGTACCTGCAGGCACAAAACATTGGTTCGATGCGGGAATTAGTAATCCTTTTGTTAAAGCAATTAGAATATTTATTGATCCATCTGGTTGGATACCTGAATATACTTATTCGGGTATTGAAAAACACTATGAATAATGAAGTATTTAGACGGAATTCGTTGGATTCTAACAGATATTGAAGGGACAACAACTGAGGTTTCTTTTGTGAACGATACACTTTTCCCTTATTTCAGATTTCATATGAACGAATGGAAGGATGTAGATTCCATTGAAATGAATGCTGTGCTCTCACAAACAAAGGCATTAGTTCTAGAAGAGCTAGGTATTGACTTAAAAGGCAAGGACGAATTATTTGATAAATTGCTTCAATGGTCGCTGGAAGACCGTAAGGTTACGCCATTAAAAACATTCCAAGGATTGGTTTGGGAGGAAGGTTATAGGTCTGGTGAGTTAAAAGGACATGTTTACAACGATGTTAAGCCGTCTCTTGTTCGCTGGACAGATAGTGGAATCAAACTTTCGATATTTTCTAGTGGTTCCATTGCGGCCCAAAAACAACTTTTTGGTAATTCTTCGGAAGGCGATTTAACAAAATACTTTTCGGCTTACTTTGACACAACAACGGGAATGAAGCGGGATGTTCTAACTTATGAATTAATCTTACAACAATTGAATGCTTCTGCAAACAGTGTATTGTTTTTGTCTGATGTTCATCAAGAACTTGAGGCGGCCGATACCGCAGGCCTGTGCACAATACAGCTCGTTAGACCTGGTACTGAAGCGAATTGGAAAATATGTGTTGCTGATTTTAGCGAAATTCAATAAAAAAAGCCCCGCAATTGCAAGGCTTAAAACTATTGCATACTCCAAGTACTAATGCTGAATTAAAACTTTACGAGCACTAGAATTATTAATAGATATGAAGTAGATTCCTGAATCCATGGAATGAGTATTTATTTGTTGAATTCCACCTTGAATGGTCTCGTTAAATACAACACTACCGTCAATGGATACAATGGTAATAATTCCTTGTGTTCCTTCGTCTAGGGTTATGTTTATTTCTTGGCTTGCAGGATTCGGTTGTATACTAAATCCAATTTCATTCGTAGATTGAATACCTGCAGATTGATCAAAATTCATGCGGACCATTACCTGAGAGGTAGTATAGTACCAAGTTTGGTTTGTGTAATCTAAATAGAATACCGTTTGGGCTGGTGCACCTCCCGATGTTGCCACAACAAGGTCATTTGATGCGCCACCATCGCCATAAGAACCCATCATTACTAAGTAACTTTCACCTGCAGTTAAAGCTTGTGGCGTTTGTAATGCAAAGGTATGTTTCTGACCGAGATCAGCGGCGGTAATTACATAAGGCATCGACTCATCTACAAAGTCAAAATCTCCAGTACTTGGATTTACATAGTAAAGTTTTGCAAATACTTCAGCACCTTCAGCAGCCGTTGCATTGATTACACCATCGATACCATATAAGGTTGCAGTATTAAATATATCAAAGACAGGGCCCACTTCGAATCCTTGTCCTTCATTATAAATTCCTCCGATTATCACACCTTTGTCTCTCGCATAGATATAATCGTTCACTTCGATATCAATATCTGGTTGTGTATTGTTCGTTAAATCTAATTCGGGTTGACTTGATCCAACTCCGAATGAAACGGTATGTATAGCATTGTTAGCTGTTGGTGTAAAAGTAGTGGTACACCAAATTGTATCTAGCGTTCCCGAGGCTAATGCTGCCGGAGTAGATTGTCCTGAATACAAGGCGTTGATATTTGCCGTGAAAAGTGCATCGGAAATGTTTTGAACGCCAATATTTTGGACAATTCCACCGAAATTCACTGGCGCAACTTGATTGTTAGGAACTTGATAATAAGCAAGTCTTGATCCAAACGGACCATCGGTTCCCCACTGTAAATTTTGAAGTTTTAAATCGTATTCATCAGTTTCAACCAGCTTAATATCGTCAATCGCCCAATACCAACCCCAATTTCCTTGATAGTTCAATTGTATCATTACACTATCATTTCCTCCAGCAACAGCAGAAACATTAAGTGATGTGATTTCGGGATTTGCAGTGTTTTGAGCAGTTGGTTCGGTACCATCGGTGACCACAAAGTCAGTCCAAGTTGTTCCTCCATCATTGCTTAGGCGAACTATTCTAGTGTCAAGATAAGTACGATAAGAATTTTCGAACACTAAACTTACGTTTAGATAAGCACTACAATCAATCATTCCATTATAGGTCATGCTGGCATCTTGGGTACCGTTTTGTCCTTGAGCATCCGAATTTATAAATGCAAATCCGTTGTTAACCGTTGTAAATAATGCTGGGTTTAACGCAGTTACAGGAATGGTATCAGCAGCTGTAGTTATAACCCAATCTAGGAAAGGAACCGATGTGTTATTATAGCTCCATTCTGCGCTATTGGAAAAATCATTAGACCATATGGTAATACCTTTAGGTTGATTATTGTTTGATTTTTTTGTGACAGTTTCAAATTCGGCATACTTATTTTTCTTTCCAAGTTCAATGGAATGCTTTTGCGCAGAATATGTTCCTGTGGAAAAAACCAGAGCGAATAAAAAGTAGATGTTTTTCATAATGGGGTTGTAAAAATTTAAAGATAAAAAAAGAGGCCCGAAAGCCTCTTTTAAAAAACATAAAGATTAGACTAGTTTCTAACAATTAATTTTTTAGATGATTTGGTACCGTTTGTATAAACGTTTACCAAATACATTCCATTTCCGAATGCTGTAGTATTTACCTCAACGGATGTAGTGCCATTTAAAGAAGTTACAAGCGTATTATACACTTCTTTCCCTGTAACATCAACAATTGATATAGTAGCTTCTGCACCGGTTTTACTATTTAATGCAATGGTAGTATTTCCAGTTGCTGGATTAGGAGAAACGTTGAAGCTACTTAATAGAGAATTCTCATTTACTGAAGCGTTCGAGAAGTTCATACGTACCATAGGGGTAGAAGACGTATAATACCATGTATTATCTGTCAAATCCAAATAGAATGTAGTTAGTGCTTCAGACTGTCCACAAGTTCCAACGATTAAGTCATTTGTTGCACCTCCATCACCATTTGAACCGGCAACCACTAAATAAGGTTCACCTGCATTTAAAGTGAATGCACCACCTTGTAAAGGTAAAGTCAACAATGCATCAACATCATTTGCGCCTAGTGTATAAGGTGTAGATTCGTCAACGAATACGAAGTCACCCGTTTGAGCGTCAATGGAATATAATTTAACATACATTTCAGTACCGACATTTGCTCCTGGGTGAATATACACATCAATAGCGCTTATATCATCTGTCGCATACATATCAAAAATGTTACCAACCTCAAAACCAAATCCTTGGTTGTATGATCCACTTACTATATCGTCTAAGTCACGTGCGTAAATGTTCGGGTTAACTACGATTGTAGCGGCATCAGCAATCGTGTTGTCACCAGGCGTTGCATCAGTACTGTCAATTTGAACTCCCGCACTAACTGTAATGGTTGCATTAGCTGCAGCTGGAGTAAATGAAGAGGTACAGTTTGCTGTATCTGAAGAGAATGAAGGAATAAAGGTTGGCGCAGAAACACCAACATAAGCACCGGCTTGAACACCAAATGTAGCATTTTGGTTGACCATTCCGTTATTCGCGATTATACCTGAGAAATCAATCGCAGTAACTTGCGACGTAGGAATTTGGTAATATGGTAAACGAGAACCCCACGCACCGGTTGATCCCCAATATAATCCAGTTAATGCTACATCGTGATCGTCTGGCGTTGTGATTTTCACATCATCGATAGCCCAAAACCAGTCCCATTGACCTACATACTTGAAACCAATTCGAACACTGTCATGTCCTCCAATTTCAGCAGACATATTTACTTGTAATGCTTCAGGGTTTGAAGTGTTTGTATTTACTGCCATGTCACCGTTTACCTCGATTTCATTCCAATTTGCGCCACCGTCAATAGACCATAGCACAAAAGTAGATTCAGCATAGCGACGATGAGATTGCTCGAGTTTTAGTAAAACATTCGATTGTGAAGTCAAATCAATATCGGAATTGAAAACAATTGAAGCATTCTGCGTAGCGTTTCCACCAGCACCATCAGAATCGATGAATGCGAAACCGTTTGCCGCTGTAGTGTGAGCTGCAGGAGAAAGGGCTGTAACTGGAATTACGGTTACATCTGTTGTAATCGTCCAATCACCTGACGTGTGGGCAGGTGTCCCTTGAGGATCATTAGATGTAGTCCATTCCGCTGGGTTAGAAAAATCATTTTGCCAAAGAGTGATTCCTTTTTCTGGAGCATTCACAAATGGTTTCGCTTTTAATTCAAGCGGTGCAAATTTTTTGGTATTTAACGGCTTGGCAGTATTTTTTTGGGCAATCCCAATTAATCCAAACGCTAAGATCCCAAAAAAGCTTAAGTAAACTTTTTTCATGATTAAGATTTTAAGTTAAATGATACCTACAAAGCTAATAATTACTTAGTTAAATTCAAAATTAAACGCTAATTAGTTTTAATAAGAACGATTCATGATATATTCCGCTAGATTAATCAGGTTATAATTTGATTGAGGGCATTCCACTTTAGCGATAAAATCCATAGCATTGTTATGGTACCTACGCTGTGTTTTTGTGCAATATTCTAGAACGCCCGTATCTTTATAAAGATTTTTTATTCCAGATATTTTCTCTTGCTCTGAAGTATTAGTTAATCTGAAAAATTCGGCTTTGTTTGATTCGGATGCCATGGATTGAAAGGTGGTATACAATATGGTTTTTTTATCAAATAAAATATCACCCCCTACTTGTTTTCCGACCTTTTCAGCATCACCAAAGGCATCTAATATATCATCTTGAATTTGAAAAGCAATACCTAATTGTTCTCCAAAATGGTATAATGCATTGATGCTTGTATCGTTCCCTCCGCCCATGATTCCCCCAAACGCGCAAGCACATCCTAGCAGCACCGACGTTTTAAGACGTATCATTTCAATGTAATCAGATTCATTAACTGATGGTATGCGCTCAAAGTCCATATCCATTCGTTGCCCAATGCAGACTTCTATTGCTGTTTGATTCAGCATGCTGCTTAGCTTTTTAAATGTATTTGGTGGGTAGACAGATAATTCATGAAAAGCGTGTATCATAAGCACATCACCAGATAAAATAGCTATGTCCGGATTCCATTTTTCATGTACCGTAGGGAACCCTCTTCTAATTGGCGCTTTATCCATTATGTCATCGTGAATAAGGGTAAAGTTGTGAAACAACTCCAAAGCGGCTGCTCCGGCTAAAGCCTCATTCAATGACACATTAAATAATTCAGCACTTAAAATCGTAAATAATGGACGAATTCGTTTACCACCTATTGCTAAGAAATATTGAATTGGATCATATAAATTTTTTGGTTCAGTTGGGAAGTCCAATTTAGACAAGTATTGCTCTATTGCGGCAATACGTTCAGAATAATCAATCATTTGCGCTTAATCAAGTTTAGCAGGTAAGTGCCATATCCACTTTTAACAAGTGGTTCAGCGATTTGTTTGAGTTGTTTTTTATCTATGAATCCATTGCGGTAAGCGATTTCTTCAATGCATCCAATTTTTAGACCTTGGCGTTCTTCGATTACTTGAACAAATTGTCCGGCTTGCATAAGCGAACTAAATGTCCCCGTGTCTAACCAAGCGGTTCCATGATCCAATTTAGCTACTTTTAATTTTCCCTGCCGAAGATACGCAGCATTTATATCAGTTATTTCATATTCTCCACGGGCTGAAGGCCTTAGGTTTTTTGCGATTTCCACGACGGTATTATCGTAAAAATATAATCCAGGAACGGCATAATTTGATTTTGGGTTTTTAGGTTTCTCTTCGATAGAAATCGCTTGGTTTTCATTGTCAAATTCTACAACCCCGTATCTTTCTGGATCACTTACATGATAAGCAAACACCATACCGCCTTTGGGATTAACATTTTTACTTAAAAATGAGTCAAGCCCCTGACCATAAAATATATTATCTCCAAGTATCAGCGCTACTTTTTCTTTGTTTATAAACTTTTCTCCGATTACAAAGGCTTGAGCCAATCCGTTGGGGGCTTCTTGAGCGGCATATTCAAAGTAGCAACCAAGCCTTGAGCCATCGCCTAATAATTTTTCAAAATGAGGTAAGTCATGCGGTGTTGAAATTATTAGAATTTCCCGAATTCCAGCGCTCATCAAGGTACTTAGTGGATAGTAAATCATGGGCTTATCGTACACGGGCATTAGTTGCTTTGAAACCGCTAAAGTAAGAGGGTGAAGCCGTGTACCAGATCCGCCGGCTAAAATGATTCCTTTCATACGAAATTACTTTGATGGTTCAAAGATAGGGAAGTAGGCTGGTCAAACCAAACTACAGCCAACGAAACATATCATCGAACATGCGCTTTCCCCAAGGGGTGTTACCGTAATCTTTTTCTAATTTTTCACGTAGTTCTCTTAAGGTGAACACTTTGTTTTTACCAATTTCTACAGTTAATAAGTCTTGTTTGGGAGCAACGGAGAAATCCACTTTATCAGCAAAATATATGATTCCTCCATCTTCAGTCGCAATACCAAGGATTGTACCGGGTAATCCGCAGAATCCTTCCGGGCCAATTGAAGGAAGGATGTTTGGTGCGTACCATGCATAAATGCGGGTTGAATCATTTTTCTGGTAAATGGCCTTACGGCAACTAAATCCACAAATCGTGCGTTTACTATCCGTAATTTTCCAATCCCGGACGGGCAAGGAATCTTCAACAAATACAGAGGTTCCAAAGAATTGAAAAACGGTTAATTGCCTATTAGGATTTAAATATTGAAAATATTCATTTTTAGATGTTAACCATGCCATTTCATCTACTGCAGCGGGTGGCATGTATTTGAATACGGAAATGGTGTCGTTAAATACCAAGCTAAAACGATCGTTTTTAATTTTGTTGTCCTCATTCACAAAACGCTTCATGCGCTGATCGGTAAACCGTTTTTGCAGATTCGTCCTTCGGGTATAATAGATCGTTCCCTCAGAATAAAACTGTGCAAATCCGATGGATTCCAAACAAATAAAAATGCCTAGTATTGTTATTTTAATGCCATCCTTCAAAATCATCTTCTTTGGTTTTGCTTTTATTAAAACGTAAAGTTAATTTGAGTAAAAAGTAACGCGTAATTAAGCGGGTGTAATTGTCGGTAATAATGTTGCCATTCACTTGTCTTTGAAGATTCAAATTTTGATTTAGTAAATCATATCCGTTTATAGAAAACAACAGGTTTTCTGTTTTCAAAAACGACCTTTGAATTTCCGCATTTATCACAAATATGTTGCGATTAAACCCTGAGGCGCGTTGTGAGTTTATTGTATATTTTCCATTTGCAATAACTTTGAAATGCCAAGGAAGGGTCCATTTAATTTCAGCACTATACTCTTGTGTAGAATATGGGGTGTTTGAAGCCGCACTAAAGGTGCTTTTCGGGCTCGAATAAAAATAATTTTGAGTGAGCGATATTTCCAACGAATCAAATTTTAATTCAACATTAAGTCCACCTCCGACACTTGGATTAAGTGTAATGTTTTCAACGTTATTGATATAATTCGTCATTTTAACGTAATTACCATTAAAATTTGGCATTATTTCTAATTTGCGATTAAATAGAGGTAGGCCTAAACCAAAATAAGCATTAGAGAATAGATTTCCATCCACATTTTCTGTTTTTGAAATGGTGCGCCCAAGTGCATCGAAGTAGGTGTTGTTAGCGAAGGCATTGTTTGTTAAGGTCGCACTTAACCCGGTATATATATATCTTCCCGACAAGGCTTCCCAGCGGTTAAATTGAAAATTGAAGCTGTGTACATAATTTGGCTTCAACGCGGAGTTTCCAATTTGTATTCGGTTTGGATTGGAATTATCTTGAACCGGTTGAACATCATTTAAAGAAGGTTGTTCAGATCGAGTGAAATATTTAAATACCAAACGTGTACCCATCCCGGGTTTGTATGTATAGGTGAATCTTGGTAATAAACTATTAACATTTTGTAATATGCTTGAGTCTCCTATTACATTGTAGTTGTTTAGCTGAATATTCCTGATTCCTACTCCAGCGCTAAACCAATATTTAGCATTTTCATAGATAATCGATGCTGTGCCACGGTTTTGTAAACGCGTATTTTCAAATTGATTTGACAATGAATCTACTACTTGACTGTAAGAGCCGGCATACAATTCAAAGGTGTTCCTAGTTTGATACGAAGACCCTGTTTCAAGGAAATATTCGAATTGCAATCGCCATTTTGCAGAAATCGGCTCGCTGTAGGTAATCACCGAATAATTCAAGAAATTTCCGTTATTATTTGTCTTTTGCTGGTCGACGCTGTCAATAAATAACTGAAAGATGTTCTGAGTAAGTAAGGAACCAGACGTTGAGTTATCTGATTTGTTTAATATATATTTAACCTCAAGTTCTCTTCTTGGTTTATTAAACAGACGCATAAGTGTTGCCTCGACTCGCATATTAGATCCTTGTGAATTATTGTTGGTTTCAATATCCGAAGTAAATGTTGGTATTTTTGCTTCAGTAAGAAATTGATTGTTCGTAATGTTTTGTGTTTCAGCCATGTCAAAACTCACGGATGGTTTTATTTCAATACTAGTTAGCGAATCCAATTTGGCAAGAAAAGATAAATTCACTTTATGTGCGGTGTTTTTTGTAATATTTAAAATGGAATCTTTTGTAAAATAAGAAGTGTCTTGAAAAAATACTGTGATAAACTACTTTGAGTGGCGTTAAGCAGGTTCTGATTAAAGCTGTAATTGAATCCGATTTTACCCCAATCTTTGATACGGTCATTAAAGTAAATCCCAGCTTTTGTGGTTTGGGGGATTCCTGTATTTGTGAGTTGTCCGCTTTGATTCCACATGGTCATCCCGCTAGATTCTCGTTCATTTTCTAGTCCAAATTTATTCATGTCTCCAAATCTGAAGTTGGAGCGCGGGGTATTAGAACTCAAAAAGAAAACAGAAAATTTCTGTTTTTTATCGAAGCGATTAAAGAGTAATTCGCTTTCATAAAATGGAAAGTTGGTTGTAGGATTGCCAATAATACCCCCATCTGAAGCAATAGACGCTTTCCCAAAATACCCTCGTTTTGCATCGGCTTTCAGCTTTAAATCCAACACTTGGATTTTCTCATCCATTCCCGAAGCATTGTCTTGTGCTTTCTTTTCATATACTTGAACTGATTCAACTCCTTTCGCAGCTAAGTTTTTTGTTGCAATAGTTGGATCCGAACCAAAAAACTCATCACCATCTACTAATACCTGACTTATTTCCCTGCCCTGAGAGGTTATTTGACCATTATCATCAATTTTAATCCCCGGTAGTTTTTTCAATAGATCTTCTACTACCGCATTTTCAGCAACTTTAAAACTGTCAGCAACATAAATCAAAGTGTCACCTTTGTAATATATCCTGTTTTTATTTCCCTGAACCACAACTTCGGCTAAGTTTTTAACTTTCACACCCATTCTAATAAAAGGTATTTCAATAGTAGGTTCAGCTGGGTCTCCAAATACATACAGCGTTTTTGCCTCGAATTGAGGGTGTTCAATTAATAAATAGAATGTATCCAAGGGAATATTGAATTTGAATTCCCCAGATGGATTGGTGCGATAGAAGTCAACCAGTATTGAGTCATTGAGCCGAACCAGTGAAACCACCGCTTTATTTAGTTTATTAACCCCAGATGAGTCGTTTACAACACCCGAAATTTGGATCTTTTGACCGATTGATACGAAAACATTAGAGAGAAGGATTATAAGGACAAATCCTATACGGGAGATATTATTTTTCATTGATGAGCTTAATGCCTGTTAACCCTTGGTACGAGAAATTGTTCATTTCCGTTACTTTGGTAAATTCAACGCGTAGTTTTTTATTTAGAAATTGGTCGTTATTTTTCACCATGGCTTCAGCTAAAGGAAAATTGTTATTATATGCTATTGCAGATTTTTGACCGGTTTTACCTTTTGTGCCTACTATTATGAACTTATATATATCGGTTTCAATATGGCCTTGATATCTTGTTTCATATGAACCTTTTTGGTTAATAATTTGAATCGCCTTTGTGGGGTCGAAACTAGTTTTTTTAGCACGTACCGCAATGGTTTGATTTAATTCATCTTCACTATTTGCTAATTTCGATGCCGTGTAGATTACTTTCTTATTGACCCCGAAATAAGAAAATATTTCACCAAAACCATTCTTATCTTTTTGATAATCATTAATTCGTTGTCGTGCAAAAAATAACTCCTTACCACTGAAGTAAAAGTCAGTTTTAATCATTTTGCCATCATTAGCGGATTCTTCCAAAATTAATTTAACCACATTTTTCTCGGATGTAAGTAAGGCCGTTACTACAGAGTGGTTCATTCCACCATCCTCATATTCTAGGCTTATTGCCCTGGTTAACCCTTTTTCACTATCAATTTCTCTAACTAATGAGTCGTAAGAGGCTTGATCAGAAAATGCAAGAGACTCGCTCGCTGCGTTTGGTGTTTCGGTGTCCTCTAAGGAAATACGCTTTTCAAATCCTGAGCAACTACTTAAAGATAACGCAATAATAAAAAGAAATAATGCTATTGTTCTCATTGGTCTACTCTAATAGAATTATTGCAAAGATAGAATAAACAATAAAGCAGAGAAGTAAATCAATTTACAGTATTTTTGTACCAACATGTTAATAGGTATTGATTTTGGACTTAAACGAACAGGAATAGCTATTACTGATTCTTTGATGCTCATTGCATCTCCTTTGTTAATGGTTCCTTCTGAAGATTTAATGTCTTGGATTAAAGCATATCATCTTAAAAACAAGTTATCTGGAGTGGTATTGGGTTTTCCCTTGTCTGTTGATGGAACGTATACACACCTCACTGAAAATGTGCTGCTTTTGAAATCCGCGATAGAAAAAGAATTGTCAGAAATTACGGTGTATTTACAAGACGAGCGTCATTCATCCCAACGTGCCGCTGAGGCAATACATCACTTCGGTAAAAAGAAACACGGAAAAAATAAAGGAATTGTAGACAAAGTAAGCGCGGCAATTATTTTACAAGATTACCTAAACGAACGTTCGACTTAAATCCAACTAATGTATCTTTATTACTCAATATGATATTACCAATAATTGCATATGGTGATCCACTACTAAAAAGGGATTCGGAAGAAATTACGGCAGAATACCCGTCGTTAAGCCTCTTGATTGAAAATATGTTCGAAACCATGTATCAAGCAAAAGGGGTGGGTTTGGCTGCACCTCAAGTGGGATTAAATATTAGGCTTTTTATTGTAGATGGAGCACCTTTTGCGAATGAAGAAGGCGAAGAACCTGATCCACGAGCTTTGGGAATGGAGACCTTTAAAAAAGTGTTTATTAATCCTATTATTGAAGAAGAAAGTGGAGAGCTTTGGGCATTTCAAGAGGGCTGTCTTTCCATTCCAAAACTTCGAGAAAACGTCCATCGAAAATCAGAGATCTTAATCAGTTATTACGATGAAAAATGGGTTTTTCACGAAGAACGATTTTCTGGATATGCAGCACGAATCATTCAGCATGAATACGACCATATCGAGGGAATTTTATTTACCGACCGACTCAATCCACTTAAGAAAAAGCTGGTTCAAAAAAAATTAAAGCAAATTTCAGATGGATTAGTTACTACCGATTACAAATTAAAATTCTACAAATTAAAACGATGAGATCCTTAGCATGTTTCGTTTCTTCACTTTTTCTATGTGTTTTACTTTCGTGTAATGAAAGTAATACCTCAACCCCCAAACCCAGGCCTATAGACAAAGAATCTTTGCGAGCTTCTATCAAGGAAATGGAAGACTCTTTAAGCAAATCATCGAAATTTTCCTCCAATGGCGCGGCAGTTAACCTAAGCCAGTTAGAATTAATTAATCGCCTGACAGGGTATTATCGCAATTATCCAGAAGACTCATATTCTGCGGATTGCTTATTCAAAGTACAGATGCTTTATTCGGGGTTAAATGCACACCGAAAAAGTATTGCATATGGAGATACCATTTTAATGAAATTCCCTTTTTATAAAAACAAACATTTGGTAATAGAAAGTAATGTGGCTTCTTTGGATATGTTTTTAGAGCCTCGTGATACGGCAATGATCAGAAAGTATTATAACATGTTGCTATCAGACCATGAGTATCCGAAATTCAAAAAGTCAGAGATTACACGCAGACTTAGGTTTATTCACTTATCAATATTAGATTATGCCAATCTGCAGCAAAATCGAAATCTTAAAAAATAGGCTGTTAATGATGTGTTAATTTTTTTTCAAATGCCGTACATTAGGGTTATCTTTGATTCAGAAATTTAAACACAAGTACTATGAAAAAATTATTGTTTACGCTCAGTGTTATTTTTGCCTTTTCGGCATTAAACGCACAAACCACTATTGAAAAGGGTCCAAAAATCACTTTTTCAAAAGAAGTTCATGATTATGGGAATATTAAATATGATGGAGATCCAAATTGTTCATTTGAATTTACAAATACGGGGGATGAGCCTTTGATTATTTCAAATGCCAAAGGATCTTGTGGTTGTACTGTTCCTGAATGGCCGAAAGAACCAATTGCTCCGGGAGCAAAAGGAACAATTAAAGTGAAATATGACACAAAACGTTCTGGTCCGATTAACAAAAGCGTTACCATTTCGTCCAATGCGGTAAATGAACCAGAAAAAGTAATTCGAATTAAAGGTGAAGTTGGACCGGCTCCTGAATCTGGAGTTCCTGTGAATAACAGCGGTGCGCCAACAAACAACTAAGATAAAATCTTGTATTGAAAGGCTCCTTCGGGAGCCTTTTTTGTTTTATTAGATCCAAGACTTCGTATTCGGTATAGGGGCTTCGAGGGTGATTTTTTCTTTCGTTATCGGATGATTAAATTCCAACTTGGCTGCATGCAAAGAAATAGATCCATCCTCATTAGAACGCTTAGCTCCGTATTTTAAATCACCACGAAGCGGGTGGCCAATATAGCCTAATTGACAACGAATTTGATGGTGCCTTCCGGTTTCAAGGTTTACTTCAATGAGGGTATATGAATCAAATTGTTTAATGGGCTTAAAGCTCAACTTTGCTTCTTTTCCTTTCCCTGGTTCTACAACAAAACTTTTATTTTTCGACTCATTTTTTTTTAAATCATGCTTTAGGTTTTGTTCCTTGCTAACGGTGCCGTGAACTAAGGCTATATATGACTTATCCGTTTTTTTTTCTCTAAATTGAGCGTTCATACGCTCTAGGGCTTTACTCGTTTTTGCGAACAAAACTATGCCACTTGTTGGACGGTCCAAGCGATGTATTATACCGCAAAATACATTGCCAGGTTTTTTATATTTAACTTTTAAAAATGCTTTGATTTCATCGGCAAGACTCGCATCTCCAGTTTTATCTCCCTGCACCAGCTGACCTGCCCGTTTGTTAATCCCAATCAAATGATTGTCTTCAAATACAATTTGTTCGGGACTAAATGAATTCATTTGGTCAATTACTTGGTTGCAGCTTGGATTTGCTTGTTACGAATCCATGAAACGATGCTCATTATAATAAAGAACACAATGGTCCATGTGAGCCAGGTGGGAAACTTCCCTAATCCATCGCCTTGGGCATAGGAATGCAATCCTACCAACATAAAGTTCACACCGAAATAAGTGAAAATAATCGCTGAATACCCCCAAAAAGAGGCCAGATTAAAAGCAAACTTACTCTTTAATCCTGGGATAAAACGAAAATGTAAAATGATGGCATATACAAGTATTGAAACTAATGCCCAAGTTTCCTTCGGGTCCCAGCCCCAATATCTACCCCAACTTTCATTAGCCCAAACACCCCCTAAAAACGTTCCAATGGTCAACATAAATACACCAATTGTCATTGTCATTTCACTTACTGCCGTTATTTGCCCGATTTGATTTTGGACGTTAAGTGAATTCTTTTTGGTTTGAAACAAATAAAAACTCAAGTTTAGTAAACCAAGTACAAATGATAATCCCAAAAACCCATAACTACCTGTAATTATTGCTACATGGATCATCAACCAATAAGATTTTAATACGGGCACAAGTGGAGTTATTTCGGGATCAAGAAGGTTTAATTCAGAAACGAATAACATCATGGCTGATAAAATTAATGCCATTGGCATTACTACTTCTACTTTTTTTAAGAATACCCAGCCTGCAATTACTGTTACCCAGGCAATAAACACAATTGCTTCATAGCCATTACTCCATGGAGCATGTCCTGAAATATACCATCGAAAGCCTAATCCTGTTG
>Ga0222713_10003393_pt1 | contig 16545 bp, 16 predicted proteins | sample C33_649DmetaG_FD_165061 | JGI IMG/M metagenome (GOLD analysis project Ga0222713, IMG submission 165061) | Estuarine water microbial communities from San Francisco Bay, California, United States - C33_649D | ecosystem: Environmental > Aquatic > Marine > Unclassified | place: USA: California...
TCCCAGGCGGCGGAGGCACGCAGCGTCTGCCGCGTCTCGTCGGCGCGAGCCGTGCAAAGGAACTGATGGTCACGGGTCGGCAGGTGAAAGCCGACGAAGCGCTTCGCATCGGCCTGCTCGACGAAGTCGTGGAACCCGAGGCACTTCACGAGCGCGCCTTCGCTCTTGCCGCCGAAATCGCGGCAGGTGCGACGGTCGCCTCTGCTCTCATCAAGCAGGCGGTGGACACCGGTCTGAACATGCCGCTGGCGGGTGGACTCGCGGGGGAGAAGGACCTCTTCGTCGAGGTGTTCAAAACCAACGACAGCCAACGCGGCGTGAAGAGCTTCCTCGAAAATGGGCCGGGCAAAGCCGTCTTCGAAGGCAACTGACGACTGGTCGGGAATCATCGGGCCGGCGCTCGGCCTGGGATTCGCCGTCTTCGCGTTCGGTTTGTCGTTCGGTGTCATGTGCATCGACGCCGGCGGCAGTGTTCCGAAGGCGATGGCGATGTCGCTGTTCGTCTTCACCGGCGCATCGCAGTTTTCTGCCGTCAGCGTGATCGCGGCGGGGGGCAGTGCCATCAGCGCGGTGGTCGGAGCACTCATTCTGGCCTCGCGCAATGCGGTGTACGGCGTCGCCGTCGCGCCGTCGTTGCGTGGGTCGTTGCCCTACCGCCTCTTTGCGTCTCAGTTCACGATCGACGAGACGACGGGCATGACGCTGGCACAGGACACGCCCGCACGCAGCCGACGCGCCTACTGGGTCACCGCGGCGAGCATCTATGTGTTCTGGAACCTTGCGACCTTCATCGGGGCCGTTGCGGGCAGCAACATCGACACCGAAAAGTACGGCCTCGACGTCGCCTTCGCCGCGGCGTTCGTCGGCATGCTCGCACCTCTCGTGCGTTCACGGCGTGCGCGTCGCGTCGCCGCTGCCGGTGCCGCGGTGTGCATCGCGGCGACACCGTTCGTGCCCATCGGCGCGGGCATCATCGTTGCCGCGCTCGTCGCCCTCGTCGGGCTGCGCCCCGGTACGGAACGCGCGGCGCCGGTGTCGACGGGTGGGCCCGCATGACCTGGACATTGATCATCGTCCTGTCGCTCGGCGCGTATGCGCTGAAGGCCGCGGGTTTGGTGGGCGTCGGGGTGCGCGACTTTCCGGCACCCGTGCGCAACGTCATCGCCCTCGTGCCGGCCGCGGTGTTGTCGGCACTCATCGTGAAGGACACGTTCACGAACGGCCACGATCTCCAGATCGACGCTCGAGCGGTGGGCGTCGCGGTCGCATGCCTGGCCGTCTGGCGGAAGGTGCCGCTGTGGTTGGTGATCGTGCTGTCGTGTGCGGCTACGGGAACAGTGCGCGCAATTTCTTGAGGTTGCGACGCCAGATCGCCTTCATCACGATGTTGCCGCCGATGACCTCGCCGAGGCGACCACCGAGCCACCACGGGAAACGCAGTTCCTCGCTCCACGTGAAGCGGCTTGTCGAACCATCGCCGACGGCCTCGATCGTGAAGCGCCCGGTACCGGTGACGAGACCCGTGTGGCGGACACCCATGACCGCCCCCGGTTCCCACTCAGTGATCTCCATGTGGTCGACCAACTTGATCGGCCCCACCTTGGTGTCGCACAGGAACTTGGTTCCCACGCCGCGGGTTTGTTCGGTTTCGAAGCGAATCGCCACCGCATCGGCCATCCAGTCGACGTGACGTTCCACGGGTTCGACGACCTCCCACACGCGCGCCGGCGTGGCAGGCAGTTCGATCGAAACGGTGATGCGCGACATCAGCGGTTGTTCGCGCTGAGAAGTTCGAAGGCGGCGTCTTCGGGCGGCACGATGTTGATGAGAACCCCGGTGCCCTTTTCGAAGCCCGCCGTGGTGGTGAGCTTGGGCCACAGGTGCACGTGCCAGTGGAAGTTGCCCGCGTGGTGCGACGGTGCCGTGTGGAAGACCAGGTTGTAGGCGACGTCTCCGAGGGTGTTGTTCAGCATGCGGATGGCGTCGCGGATTGCGATGCCGATCGCGGTCAACACGTCGTCGGACGAATCGGTGAGATGGGCGTCGTGCGACTCGGGGATGATCAGCAGTTCATAGGGGCTGCCGCTCCAGTAAGGCGCCACGACGACTGCATGTTCGGACTCGAGAACGACCCGCTTGTTGTCGACTCGTTCGGCGTCGATGGTGGCACAGAGAATGCATCCGCCCTTGAAGCGTTCGAAGGCACGCTCTTCTTCGAGAATCTCACCCGGCACGAACGGCAAACCGAGGATCTGTCCGTGCGGGTGCGAGAGCGATGCACCGGCTTCGCGACCGTGGTTGATGAAGGCCTGCGTGTAGCGCACGTTCGGCGTGCGCGCGTGCTCTTCGAAGCGGCGACGCAACGCCGTCATGATGTTGCGGATCACGTTGTCGGCGAAAGTGCCGACACCCGAGGTGTGGTCGGGAGTGATGACGAACACCTCGTGGATGCCGCTCGCGTCGGCCATCGTGTGCACCGGGCCGAGGTTGCGCACGGTGAGATTGCCGTCGCCTTCGAATGCGGGGTAGAGGTTCGGCACGACGCGGAGTGTCCACTTCCCCTCGCTGTCGACCTGTTCGAGCGCGGGCGGCGTGGCCTCTTCGTTGCCCGGACAGAACGGGCACGGTCGGCTGGGGTCGGCCTCGACCTGGGCGAGACGCGGCGCAAAGTCGGTCGGACGCTTGGCGCGATCGGCAACGAGGGTCACCCACCGGCCAGTCAGGGGGTTCAGTCGCAACTGGCTCATCTGGTGTTCAGCCTACGGCGCAAAACGCACACCTGCCGAGCACTTGTCGCAAGAAAGGGTCGGCGACCGAAGTCCTCCCAACGGTCCGTCACGACGAGGCCCGCATCGTGTGCCATCCCGGCGAGCATCCGGGGCGTCACATAGCGGATGCGCCACGGCCGATCGCGCCCTGCGTCGTCCGTGAACCTTCCCGTCACCGTGTGTTCAACGGGGTCGATCGTGCTCGTGCTGACGACGAGTGTGCCGTCGGGTCGGCGGCGTTCTTCGACGAATTCGCCCGCAACGGCATGTTCGTCGTCGGGAAAGACCGCGAACTCGAGTGCGATCGCCCCGCCCGGTGTCAGTACCGCTGCGGCGTTGCGCAAACAGTCCCGCTGCGTCTCGTGGTCGGAGAGGTTGAAGAAGGTGTTGAAGGTGCAGAACACGACGGCGAAGGGCCCGCGGGGAAGAGGCGCGGACATGTCTCCCTGAACGATCTCACTGCATGCTGCAGAGGTGGGTGCGGTCGACAACTTGGCGCGCCAGATCGCGAGCATTTCGTCGGACTCGTCGATTCCGACGATGCGTGCGCGACCGCCGAGACGTGCAGCGAGCGGTACCGCGATGCGACCCGTACCGACCCCGAGCTCCAACAGATCGCCTCCGCCGGCGAGGCGCGCGAGCGTGTCGACCGTTTCATCCACGTTCGTCACCTTTTGGTACCAGTCGTCGTAGACGTCGGCAAACACACGACCGTACGTCTCGTCGCGGCGTTCGGGTTCGTGGTCCACGGGGCAACGGTAGATTGCACCCATGTCAGTCGGTGTCATCGATCGGGGTCTCATCTACCTCGATCACGCCGCCACGACCCCGATGCGGCCCGAGGCCATCGAGGCCATGCAGCCGTTCCTCGCCGATGTCTACGCCAATCCGTCAGGGTCGCATCGTTTTGCACGCGATGTACGTCGGGCGATCGACGAGGCCCGCGATGCCGTTGGCGCCGTGATCGGCTGCAAGCCGGGCGAGGTCATCTTCAACGGTGGTGGCACCGAAGGCGACAACACCGCGATCTTTGGTGCGGTGCGGCGGATCCAAGCGATGGGTGGCGCGGCGACCGCTGTCTGCAGCGCGGCCGAGCACCACGCGGTCCTCCACTGCGTCGAACACCTCGCACCGCGTGGTGCGGGAATCGTCGTTGGCACCGATGGCGGTGGCTGCATCGACACCGACGAACTGGCTGATGTCGTGCGTCGATTGATGGCCGAGGGCAGCGTGCCCGTCGTGTCTGTGATGGCGGTGAACAACGAAGTCGGCAGCATCACTCCGCTCGACGAAGTGGCACGGGTCGTTCGTGCCGCTGCGCCGAATGCGATTCTGCACACCGATGCGGTTCAAGCAGCGTGTTGGCTCGACCTCGCGCCACTCACCGCGTCCGTCGATGTCCTTTCGCTCTCGTCGCACAAATTCGGCGGCCCGAAGGGTTGTGGCGTCATGTTCCAGCGCGCCGGTGTCGAGATCGAGCCGCTCATCTTCGGTGGTGGTCAAGAGCGCGACCGCCGCAGTGGAACGCACAACGTTGCCGGCATCGTCGCAACCGCGGCCGCACTCGTTGCCACCGCCGCGGAGCGCGCAACCGAATCCGCCCGCATCGCCGAATTGCGCAGCGAACTCGTCAGTGGTCTTCTTGCGATCGGCGGTGTCAGTGCCACCGTGCCGGCCGATCGTTCGGTGCCCGGTATCGCGCACCTCTGCATCGAGGGAATCGAGAACGAAGCCCTGCTGTTTCTCCTCGACGAAGCCGGCCTGTGCGCCTCGGCTGCGTCGGCGTGCGCCAGTGGCGCAATGGAGCCCTCGCACGTCCTCGCCGCCATGGGTGTGCCGCGCGAACTCGCCCGTGGTGCGCTGCGTCTCAGCCTCGGCCACACCACCACACGCAGCGACGTCACCTCGGCGGTTGGCATCATCGGTACGGCCGTTGCCCGCCTGCGCAGCCACACCCGCGCCTGACGGTTGTCTCCTTAGACTTCACGGCGTGAAGGTGCTCGTGGCCATGTCGGGTGGGGTCGATTCGTCGGTCGCCGCCGCCCTCATGCAGCGCGAGGGCCACCACGTCGTCGGTGTGACGATGCGGTTGTGGGGTGGTGAAAGCGACACCGGCTGTTGTTCGGTGTCCGACGTCGACGATGCGCGCCGCGTCGCGCAGCAACTCGACATCGACCACCTCGTCTTCAACTTCTCCGACGACTTCCAGGAAAAGGTCGTCGATCCGTACGTGCATGCACACGCCACCGGCGTCACTCCGAATCCGTGCATCGAGTGCAACCGCAGCCTGAAGTTCTCGCGACTCACCGAGCGCGCCGATGCTCTCGGTTTCGACGCCGTGGTCACGGGCCACCACGCGCGCCTCGTGCGCAACACGAATGGCGAGATGCGCGTGCACCGCGGTGGTGACGCCGCAAAGGATCAGTCGTACGTCGTGCACATGCTGACGGGTCGCGAACTCGAGCGCACTCTGTTCCCCGTGGGTCACATGACGAAGGCCGAGGTGCGTGCGCTCGCCGCCGAACTCGGTCTGCGCACCGCGGCCAAGCCCGACAGCCAGGACGTGTGTTTCATCCCCACGACGGGCGGGCGCGAGACGTTCCTCGGCAAGCGCATACCGTTCCATTCGGGTCGTGTCGTCGACACCGAGGGTCACGATGTCGGCCGGGTCGACGCCGTCGAACTTGTCACGATCGGCCAGCGTCGCGGTATCGGTCTGTACAAGACGGAAGCCAAGCGCTTCGTCGTCGACGTCGACACCACGTCGCGCACCGTCGTCGTCGGAACCGAGGGTGATCTCCAGCGCACGGGCTTGGCTTTGCACTCGATGGTCTGGGCGGGTGGATCACCCGAGTCGGGGCGTTACCGCGTGCAGTGCAGTGCACACGGTGCGTCGTTGCCCTGCGCGGTCGAGGTGATCGACGGCGATCGTGTGCAAGTCACGCTCGACCAGCCGCACCGTCGCGTTGCTCCCGGGCAGAGCGCCGTGCTGTACGACGAGTCCGATTCCTACGTGGTCGCGGGCGGTTTGGTGAGCGCCGCAAGCGCGTGGCCTGCAAGCGTGGGCGCCACGGCATAACTGCGCACGTGCACCGCATCGAGGGTGCCCAACATGCGCGCGAGATACGGACTGAGGGCCAGGTTTTCGGCTTCTCGCATCGACACGAGCAGCAATGCTCCGCGTGTCACTCCACTGAGGTCGAGTGCTTCACCCGGTGACTCGGCGATCCGTACCGAAGTCACCGCATTGGCCTTGACCATGAAAGTCTCGGCCAGCAGCAAATGATCGTGAACGACGATGCCGGCGGGTACGAGTACGAGCCAGCGCCGAGCAAAGCGATGCAGGCGTGTCGCCGCAACCCACACGAACAGTCCGGCAACCGCGACGAAGCACGCAGCCAGCCACCACACTTCGCCGGCGAGTGCGAAGAGAAGCGCGGCGACCGAACCCACCGCCAAGACCCAGGCGAGAACGATCGGAGCAATCTGCGGAACGGGCACACGCAACGGCAGCCTGCTTTCGGCGCCGTAGGCGGACGCCTGCACATGGGCGGCCGCGTAGTCGGGGAGGAAAGCCCCGAACGCGGCAACGACGCCGAGCGCGACTGCAACGAGAGGCCACAACACCGCTGCTTCGGCGAGGCCGGGGCGGGAGAGGGTCGCGACGACGAGGCCAACGACGGCGAGAGGTGCGAGCGAGCGGATCGCAGTGAGCGACACCGGTGACAGCCACGCAACGGCGCCGACGCCGACGGCCCACACCAGCCACGCAGTGAGCGTGAACACAACCTGCGCGGTGCGCCCCGATGCCGCGACGGCATCGCCGATGGGGGCGGGTACGAGGGCGAGCAAAACCCATGCGATGCGCACCATCCACACCGTGATGTTTCGTGCGTCGGGGCCCTTCTTCATTCCGTCAATGTTCTACCCGATTGGTACGGTGAAACCCGTGGCGTCGAAGCAGAACAAGTCCGGCAAGGCCGGTACGGCGGCGCGCATCGCCGAGCTGCGCGAACTGATTTCGCACCACAACCAGGCCTATTACGGCCACGATGCACCCGAGATCAGCGACGCCGAATACGACGACCTTGTTCGCGAACTGGCCGTACTCGAAGACGCGAACCCCGATCTCTTCAGTGCCGAGTCGCCCACACAAACCGTCGGTGGTGCAGCGGTCACCACCTTCGCTCCGGTCACGCACGCGATGCCGATGACCAGCCTCGACAACGCGATGGATGAAGACGAACTTCGCGCGTGGGGAGACCGTGTCGCCAAGGGTCTCGAAGGCGAGGCGGCCCGGTACGTCTGCGAACTCAAGATCGACGGGCTCGCCATCAGCATTCGCTACGAGAACGGTGAACTCGTGCAGGCCGCGACACGTGGCGACGGTCGCGTGGGTGAAGACGTCACCGCGAACATCGCCACCATCGCCGCGGTTCCGAAGAAGCTCGTCGTGAAAAAGGGCGAGGCACCGGCGGTTCTCGAAGTTCGCGGCGAGGTCTACATGCCGATCGCCGCGTTCGAAAAGTTGCGCGCCGCGAAAGAGACGGAGAACGCAGAACGCATCGCCGCGGGTCGCAAGCCGGAACCGGTTCCCGCCAACCCGCGCAACGCGGGTGCGGGTTCGTTGCGTCAGAAGAACCCGGCCATCACCGCACAGCGCGAACTTTCGTTCTGGGCATATCAACTCGGCGACACGCGTGGAGTTCCCGCCTTCGAATCGCACAAGGACACCCTCGACTACCTCGCGTCGCTCGGCTTTCCCGTCAACCCCGCCATCACACGCGTCGACACGTTCGCCGAGGTCGTCGGTTTCTGTCACCAGTGGCGCGATGCGCGCGACACCTTGGGCTACGAAATCGACGGGGCCGTCGTGAAGGTCGACTCCCTGGCCCAGCGCGAACGGTTGGGTTTCACCAGCCGCGCCCCCCGATGGGCGATTGCCTTCAAGTTCCCGCCCGAAGAGCGCACCACACTGCTCCGCGACATCCAGATTTCGGTCGGTCGCACCGGCCGCGTCACCCCGTTTGCCGTTCTCGAACCCGTTTTCGTGGGCGGTTCCACGGTGGGCATGGCCACCCTCCACAATCGTGCCCAGGTGGCAGCCAAGGACGTTCGCCCCGGTGACACCGTCACCGTGCGCAAGGCCGGCGACGTCATTCCCGAGGTCGTCGGTCCGGTCCTCGCGAAGCGTCCGAAGAACTGCAAGCCGTGGGTGTTTCCCGACACGTGTCCGTGTCCTCTCGCAACCGAACTCGTGCAGGTCGAAGGCGAAGCTGACACGCGGTGTGTCGAACCATCGTGTCCGTACCAACGCGATCAACGCATCATCTACTTCGCGTCGCGTGGTGGCATGGACATCGAGGGCCTTGGTGAACGAACGGTCTTCGCACTGTCCGATGCGGGGTTCGTCGAGGACGTGGGTGACATCTACTCGCTCACCGAAGAGCAACTGCTGCAGATCGAAGGGTTCGGCAAAGTCAGCGCGCAGAAGTTGCTGGCGGGTATCGACGCATCGCGGCATCGACCTCTGCCGAAACTCCTCACGGCTCTCGGCGTGAAGCACCTCGGACCCGCGGCGTCCGAGTCACTCTCGTTCGCGTTCGGATCGCTCGACGCGATCGCGACGGCATCGACGGATGATCTTGCGTCCGTTGATGGTGTCGGCGAAGTCATCGCCTCATCCATCAGCTCGTGGTTTGCCAAGCCGGCGAACAAACGACTCATCGACAAACTGCGCGATGCCGGAGTCGACTTCGGCAACGTCGAACGCACGTCGCTCCCGCAAGTACTCACCGGCAAGGCCGTGGTCGTCACGGGCACCCTCGAGGGCTTCTCACGTGACGAGGCCGAGGCCGCGATCAAGCAGCGTGGCGGCAAGAGCCCGGGAAGCGTCTCGGCGAAGACCTTCGCCGTGGTCGTGGGGGCCGAACCGGGGGCCTCAAAGCTGACAAAAGCCGAATCTTTGGGGGTTCCGGTGCTCGACGAGGCGGGTTTCAGGGTGCTGCTCGAGACGGGCGAATTGCCCGCCTGAGCGCCGCCCCGGCGTCAGTCGACGCTGAATTCCCAGCTATACGACTTCGCCTTGTCGCGTGATTCAGTGATCTTCCAGAAGAACACACGCGCGGTGTGCTTGCCCTGTTCGAGACGTTCGACGGGTGCACCTTCCTGCGGAAGGAACGACAAAGTGAAGTTGCCCGGGTCGTACACGGCGGTCGGTGGAAGATCGACTTGTTCGCCGGGTTTCGGTTGTCTGCCACTGCTCTGCAATTCGTCGAGTCGTGTCGTCGGTATCTCGATGCCGTTCACGATGAGCACACCTTGGTAGCCCTCGATGAAGTCGACGCGAATCTCGGATTGACGCAACACCTTCTCGTTGTTGGCGGGTGACATGTTCTCGATCTCGTCGGGAAGGTTCAGCGCGTCGCGTCCGGTGGTGGCGGCGTTGAGTCCGAGAATGATAAGAATGAGGCCAACGGAAACACCGAAGCTGGCAAAAAGTGCCCCTTTGTTGATTTTTTTCGGTGTTTTCACGGTCTCATTCTGACGTGTTGTGGCGGAAAATGCCCATCCGGCGACTAGTTTCTTTTTGCCCCTATGGAAACGCAGCGCGACCTGATCGGCTACGTACTCGCCGGCCGCTACCGCATCACATCGCGGCTCGGACTCGGAGCGAGTGACGAGCCGCGAGGAATGTTCGACGCACTCGACATTCGCACCAACGTCGCAGTGCGCGTTCGTCTCACGCCGCTGAATGATCTCGTCGACCCACGGTCGACAAACCGTCGTACACCAGGTGACGCACGTCGCGCCATCCAACATCATCTCCAGCTCGCTCTGTCGACGCGTCACCCCGCACTTGCTCCGATTTCCGACTGGGGCGACACCGATCTCTTCGGCGTGCGTTGCATCTACACGGTGCTCGGCCAGTTGCCCGGTGGCAGTTTGCGAGAGATGCTCGACCGAGGCCGCCGCCTCACCCCCTCCCAGGCCCTCGTCGTCGGCCTCGACATCTGCCGCGCCCTCCACGCCATCCATTCCGCGGGCTGGGTCCACGGCGACATCCGCCCCGCCACGATCGTTTTCGACGCCAACCGCCGCGCCCGGCTGGGGGGCCTCGACACCCTGACCCTTGAGAACATTGGGGAAGCCGACATCGAGCGGGCCCGCTACGCCGCCCCCGAGGTGGGCCAGGGCGCCCTTCCCAGTCCCGGTTCCGACGTCTACTCGCTCGCCTTGACCCTGGTCGAGGCGGTCACGGGTGAAGTGCCGTTCAATGCCGATTCGGTGACGGTGGCACTGTCAAACCGCGTCGACAAGTTGCTTCCCGTCAACGCCGACCTCGGTGCGCTCGCGAGCGTCATGGAGCGCGCGGCGCGACCCGACGTCGACAGCCGCTTTACTGCGCGCGAGTTCGGCGAGGCGCTGGTTGCGGTCGCCAAGCGTGTTCCGCGTCCGACCCCGATCGACGTCGTTGGTGTCGACGAGCTTCTCATTCCCATGCCGCCGACGACCGTTATCGACCACGGTGACGCCGGAGACCCGACGGGTGAAATCTCACGACCGATCCACAGCGCGATCGAAAGAGACAAAGATCTCGTTAGCGCAGCGCAAGGTGCGCGGCCAACGCAGATCGACGACCCGACGGGTGAAATCGCCGCCGCGCGCACGTCGCGTCTGCGCGGTCGCAAGATCGTCGCAATCGTCGCCGCACTCGCCGTCGTCGGTGGTGCGGTGGCCGGTTACTTCCTTCTCAAGAAGGAGAGCTTCCAGGTTCCCGTTCTCGTCGGACTCACGCAGGGCGAAGCCGAGAATCTCATCCTCAACTTCGACTGGACGCTCGACGTGCGCGAAGGACGCAGCGACGTCGTCGAGACGGGGCAGATCATCTCCACCGATCCGTCCGATGGGCGCATGTTGCAAGAGGGCAAGACGCTCACCATCGTCGTGTCACAGGGCCGAACCTTCTCCACGCTCGAAGATTTCAGCGGCAAGACCATCGAAGAGGCCACTCGACGCATCGAGGAACTGGGCCTCGTCGTCGTTTCCGCCAACATCAACGACGAAAACACCCCTGCGGGCACGGTTCTCAAGTGGGCCGTTGCCGAACAGCCGGCCGCTTCGGTGGGTGACCAGGTCGTGAAGGGGACCACGATCACCCTCACCGTGTCCGACGGGCCGGCGCCGCGCGTCGTGCCCAATCTGATCGGCCTCGACCCGGCAGCGGCCGAGGCCGAAATCCTGAAACTGGGCCTCACCGTGACGAAGCTGGCCGACGACATCGGCGAAGCCGATGCCGGCAAGGTCGGGGGACAGGTGCCCGCCGCGGGTGAAACCGTCCCGCGCGGGGGAAGCGTCAGCTACTGGGTGTCGAAGGGCAAGGAACTCACCACCATCCCGTACGTGCAGATGCAGTACAAGGCGACGGTCGAAAAGCGTCTCACCGAAGCGGGCTTCGTGATCGGCGAAGTCACGGGCAAGGCCGCAACCCACCGACTGAAGAAGATGTTCATCGGTGGTGTCGAAGTGAAGAGCGGTGACGAGGTCTCGATGGGCGCAACCATCGACCTCGAGTTCTACGGCGCATGAGTGACGCGCCAGGCGTCGACGAAGTCGGCGTCCTTCCGTGGCAGGCGGTGCGCGGCAAACGCTTCGTGCGGAAAGTCGCCAAGCGCATCGGTCTCAACCGTGCGTGGGCAACCCTCATCGTCGTCTTGTCCGGCCTCTTTGCGGTCAGTGCAACGATCACCGTGCTCGTCGTCTCGCTCGACACGATCGCAACCGACCTGAACACCGACACCTCCACGATCAACTGGGCACTCACGGGTCCGATGCTCGCGTTCGGTGTGGTGGGGCCCGCGTTCGGCAAGGCGGGCGACCTGTGGGGTCACAAGCGCCTCTTCATGTTGGGCCTGCTTGGTGCATCGATCTTCGCGGCGCTCACCGCGGTTGCCTGGAGCGCGACGACGATGATCCTCTTCCGCACGCTCTCGGCCACCGCGGGCTCGGCCACGGGCCCGGCGGCGATGGCGTTCATCAACCGCATGTTCGAGCCTGAGGAGCGGGTGCGTCCCCTCGGCCTTTGGAGTTTCACGACGGCGGGTGCACCGGTGCTCGGCGTGGTTCTCGGGGCACCGATCGTCGAATCGGTGGGTTGGCGTGTGATCTTCGTCGTGCAGGCACCGCTGCTCGCACTCGCGTTGCTGGTTGCGTGGCGTTTGTTGCCCGAAACGGACCGTCAGGCGAACGTGAAGTTCGACCTGCGCGGTTCGGCGGTTCTCGGCATCGGCGCCACATCACTGCTGCTCGCCATCAACCGCGGCCACTCGTGGGGTTGGACAAGCGCGCCGGTGCTCGCCCTTCTCATCGTCGGTGTCTCGGGCCTGTGGGTCTTCTTCCGCGTCGAACGCTCGGCCGAGGCACCATTGTTGCCGATGCGCTGGTTGCGGACACGCAACGTCGTGTTTCCGACGCTCAGCCAGGCGTTGATCAACTTCGCCTACATGGGCGGTTTCTTTGCGGTGCCGCAGTTGTTGGAAAAAGGTCTCGACTATTCCACGTCGCACATCGGTTGGCTGATCATCGCGCGTCCGCTCACGTTCTCGATCGTTGCCGCAGCAGCGAGCATCATCACCCTTCGCATCGGTGAGCGTTCGAGCGGGGTCATCGGCGCTTCGGCGACGATCATCTCGATGTTCGTGTTGAGCTCGGTCGGTGTCGGCTCATCGGATGTCGTGATCGTCGTCGGTCTCGCGCTCACGGGTGTGGGTCTCGGTGTTGCAGGTCCTGCCATGACAGGCCTGTTGTCGAGCGCGGTCGACCCCGAGGACATCGGCACGGCGGCCGCCTTCCAGCAGTTGATGACGCAACTCGGTGCGGTCGCCGGAACCACGATCATGACGATGGTGCACGAGTCGACGTTGTCGCGGGGTGTCGTCGAGAGCTTCGGTTACGCCCTGTGGGTCGGCGCATTCGCGGCGTTCCTCGGCCTGCTCGCCGCACTTCGGGTATCGCCACTTCGGAGATAGCGTTTGGGGCGATGAAACAGAGATTCATTTTTCTCGCCCTGTCGATTGTCCCCGTGGCCATTTTGTCCGGATGCGGGAGCGACGAGAAAGAACTTCGTCTGTCCGGGGGTGTCGACAGTTTCACGATTGACCCCAAATTCAAAGATTTCTGTGCGGCCTACGACGACCTCAACCTTGCTTTGAACGACATGAATGAGGTTGGGACGACCAAAGAGACGTTCGGAATCGTTCTGGAGAAGAGCAGTGCTCTCGTTGACGTCTCGCCAGATGACATCGCTGATGCAGTTCTCAGCAACGATGCGATTCTCAACGCGATGAACCAGGCGTTCTCGGACCGTGGTTATGACAGAGAAAAGATTGATGCTGACGAGAGCCTACGTCAAGAGGTACAACAGCTCTACGCCCAGGAGGGCTTGCCTGAACTCGCCTCGAAGTATGCCGACTATCTGGTGAAGAACTGCGGCGTTTCGGTGGAAGCCGAGTGACTCTCGGCGTCAGTCGGCGGTGATCGACTTGATCTCGTCGGCGACGATCTTCGTGATGTCGGTCTGCGGAATCGCGGTCTGCATTCCCATCACCTTCATCATGTCGCCGACGACCTTGATCTTCCCCGACATGAAGGCCTGCATGCCCGCCGCCTGGTCTTGATTCACGAAGATCGCCTTCGCGGTCGCGTAGTCGGTGGTCACGGTTGCATCGGCATCGGCAAGCTCGCCGAGGTCCATCACCATCTCACCCGAGCTGGTGTCCATGAAACTCTTCACCGTTCCTTCGCCGAAGGGCACGTCGGTGACCACTTGGTTGATCTTGATGCTGAAGGTGATCATCGGCGCCTCGTCCTTGTACTTCTCGCGAATCTCACGCGCGGCGGCCATCCACTCTTCTGACAGGAACTGGTGCGACATGCGACAAACCTACCCAGACTCAGGCGTCGAGGGGAACGCCTGACAGACCTGGCCGGCGAACGCCGGGTACCGCGACGAGGCCCGCGCTGGCCGTGACGGGTGCCGTGAGGTCGTACACCCAATAGCGGTCCGACGCGCCGATGTCCGATGCGAGGGTCACTGATGGATGCGATGCAAGGCGGACGTTCGCCCAGCGAGCCACACCGGTGTCGAACATTCCTCCGATCCAGGCCCCGGCCCCGTGGTCGGCAAGTTTGTCCAACGCTTCGACACACGCGAGGTAGCCGAACCGAGCGGGCTTCAGGGTCACGTCGGTGCACTCGTGGTTCGCCAACGCGTCGAGCGCATCGGTAGCGCTGCGTACCCCTTCGTCGAGCGCCACACGAATCGCACCCGTGGCAACCAGCGCCTGGTGCGATGCGGTGTCGTGCGGTGCGAAGGGCTGCTCGACGATCTCGAGGCCGAGTTCACCCAGCGATGCGACGTGTCTCACGTCGTCGACTCCGTACGCGCCGTTCGCATCGCCGAGCAAGACGACATCATTCGCCAGTACTGCGCGCAGTTCCCGAACCAGCTCGGTCGTCTGAAGGCCCGGACCGATCTTCAACTTCAGGCGGGAATAACCGGCGGCTACGGCGTCGACGGCGTGGCGCACGACGGTGTCGATGACGCTCGAATCGCTGGCGGAGTCGGCCGGCATGTTGCCCAAAGTTGCCCCGGCAGAGGCGGCACGTTTCGGTGTGGCGGCGAACAGCGATTCGAAGGCGGTTTCGGCGGCACGCAACTGGGCGTCGAGGACCGCCGTTTCGAGTGCGGCGACGGCCATCGGGTGACGCGAACAGGCATCGCCGTCGATCGCGCTGACGAGCGAACGCACCATCGCGGCCGTCACCGGGGTGCGGCCCGCGAATGCCGAGGGCGAGATGTCGGCAAGAAACGCCGCGGCGGCGTCGGCCGTCTCGCCGGTGTAGGACGCATCGTCCGGTGCACCACATTCACCCCAGCCGCGGGATTCGCCAGCACCCACCTCGACGATGAGCACGCGGCGCGACCGGTGTTCCCCGTGGGTCGCGGCAACGGGCTGCACCAAGTCGAGTTCGCGACGGTGCAATCGGACGAATCCCGTTGCGTCGCCGATCTCGACCGGCGGCAGGGCGCTCAGGTTCACGCTCACACGCTACGGCGTGACCTTTGACGCCTTTACATTCCGCAAAGGATTGTGGCGGGAGCGACCCCCGAGGGCAGACTTGGAGCCCTATGGCGCGCATTCTCGTGACCGAAGAAATCGCCGATGGCGGCCTCGACCGCCTGCGGCAGGCCGGCCACGAAGTCGACATTCGACTCGGCCTCGACCACGCCGAGTTGCTCTCGGTCGTGAAGGGGGCACACGCACTCATCGTGCGTTCGGCAACCGACGTCAATGCCGACGTGCTGGCTGCCGGAACGGATCTCGTCGTCGTCGGTCGCGCCGGAGTGGGCCTCGACAACGTCGACGTCGACACCGCCACCAAGCGCGGTGTGATGGTGTGCAACGCGCCCGAATCGAACATCGCCTCGGCCGCCGAACAGACGATGGCGTTGCTTCTCGCCATCGCCCGCAACGTTCCCCAGGCGCACGCCGCGCTGGTGCAGGGCCGTTGGGAGCGCAGCAAGTGGGAGGGCGTCGAACTACTCGACAAGACGCTCGGCATCGTGGGCCTCGGCCGTATCGGCAAACTCGTGGCGCAACGGGCAGCGGCCTTCGGAATGCGCATCGTTGCGTTCGACCCCTACATCTCGGCCGACCGGGCCCGCCAGATGAACGTCGAGCTCCTGCCACTCGACCAGGTCGTTGCCGAATCGGACTTCCTGACCGTGCACCTGCCGAAGACCAAAGAGACTGTCGGCCTGATCGGCCGTGAGATGTTCCTGAAGGCAAAGCGCGAATTGCGCGTCATCAACGTCGCGCGCGGAGGCATCATCGACGAAGCCGCGCTGTACGACGCCCTGAAGGAAGGAATCATCGCAGGGGCAGCACTCGACGTGTTCGCCAAAGAGCCGACGACCGATTCGCCCCTCTTCACGCTTCCGAACGTCGTCGTCACTCCGCACCTCGGTGCATCGACGCGTGAGGCGCAGGACAAGGCAGGCGACGTGATCGCCGACATGGTGCAACTCGCGCTCGCGGGCGACTTCGTGCCTTTCGCGGTCAACGTCAACGCCGCCGATGCGAACGAAACGCTCAAGCCGTTCCTGCCGCTTGCCGAGCGCCTCGGTCGTCTCTTCGCCACGCTCGTCGGTTCGGTGCCGAAGTCACTCGAAATCAGCGCGACCGGCGAAATCGGCGGATACGACACCCGCATCCTCACGCTCAGTGCGCTGAAGGGTTTCTTCGGTTCGCTGACGAACGAGCAGGTCACCTACGTGAACGGCCCGCAGATCGCGGCCGGCGCGGGATGCGAGGTGCGCGAGAACAACTCGTCGACCTCGACCAACGCCGACTACGTGAACCTCGTGACGCTTCGGGCCGAGGGCCACAGCCTCGCCGCGACACTCGTCGGCCCCCGCCGCGAGGCACGCCTTGTGTTGGTCGACGACCACATCACCGACGTTCCGCCGGCCGACAACATGCTCGTCGTCTCGAACGACGACCGCCCGGGCGTCATCGGCGTCGTCGGAACACTGCTCGGCAACCACAACGTGAACATCGCCGACATGGACGTGGGCAAGGCGCTCAAGCCGGGCACCGCGCTGATGGTGATCGCGCCGACGGCAGAGGTCCCGACGGAGGTCGTCGAACAGCTCCGCGTCGCGCCCGGCATTCTGAACGTCGCCGTCCTCCACGCCTAACCCCCTTTCTTCAGG
>Ga0222713_10003394_pt1 | contig 16544 bp, 18 predicted proteins | sample C33_649DmetaG_FD_165061 | JGI IMG/M metagenome (GOLD analysis project Ga0222713, IMG submission 165061) | Estuarine water microbial communities from San Francisco Bay, California, United States - C33_649D | ecosystem: Environmental > Aquatic > Marine > Unclassified | place: USA: California...
ATCTATAAAACTACTGGTCATAAGGCTCTTATTTATCATGGCGATGCTAAAAAGACTATCACCTTACAACAAATTTCTGCCGCTCCTATTGTCATATCGACTTATGGGGCTATTACTATGACAAAAAAACATATTCAAAATAAACTTCTAACTATGCTACATAAAGTTTCTTGGGGTCGTATTATATTTGATGAGGCTCATCATTTAAGAAACTCTAATACCACTCAATACATTGGCGCCCGTCTATTGCCTGCCAAAATGAGATGGCTTGTTTCTGGCACTCCTGTACAAAATAGCAAGAAAGACTTCTACAGCTTATGTGCTCTCATTAGATTACCTTCCAGCTTTTATACTGAGACCGACAATTTACGGCTTTTGGCTCGCTCCTTCATATTGAAAAGAACTAAGAAACAGGTTGGCATCGTTATTACCGACATTCATATTGGCAATAACCTTGTTAATTGGACTTCACAAAAGGAAATGGCTTTGTCTGAAGGACTACACTCTGCCTTAGCTTTCAGTCGAGTTAACCCTAGAAAAGGCGAAGACAATCAAATTGTCAACATATTACGCAATACTGGACAACTCACACTCATGTTACGAGCTAAACAGAGCTGTATTTATCCTAAATTAATGACTAAATGCCTCGATAAACTTCTTCAAAGAGGCTCTATATCTGATTATTCTTCTTATAAAGATACATTTGACCATAGCAGCAAATTAGATGCCGCAATTAAGACTATACTTCAACGTAAAGGCAACGGCTGTGGCAAAATCATATTCTGCCATTTCCGCGAAGAAATCGACGAAATCGCTCAGCGTTTACGCAATGGAGGCATGGAAAAAGTCGTCACATTTGACGGCAGAACCAGTAATGGCAAACGTTATGACATTCTTAATCAGAAAAATGAAGCCCTTATCTTACAAATTCAGACCGGCTGTGAGGGCTTAAATCTACAAGAAAATTACAGCGAAATCTACTTCATCTCACCTCATTGGAATCCTGCTGTTGAAGATCAAGCCATCGCCAGATGTCATCGTATTGGACAGACCAAACCTGTTTATGTTCAGCGTTTCGAAATGTCTTCCTTTGTTCCTGATGAAGACCAAGATACCACTACTACTATTGATAAATATGTCAATGATATTCAAGAAAGTAAACGTATTATTAGTAATGAAATATTAGTTTAATAAAAAATTTGTAATTTAATTAAATAAAATTTAAAGTGAGACTCTTTTGGTCAATACCTTTTTTAATTTAATATTCTCTATTACCCCAATGATCATATTGTGGAGTATATCCACTACCTTGACGACACCACTCTGGGATACATTCTAATTCATATTGTGCACGACACCACTCTACATAATCTGTATAGTATCCATGATATGCGTAATTATATTCTTTAATTCTTCTGTGGTAATTTCTAGCTGCATTTAATGTCCTCTTTGATTGCTCTTCAGCATCAGATTCGCGAGAGAATTTGCTTCCCATTTTGATTTTTATTTATGCCTTCATTTTGTAGGCCATTTTTATTTCAATTTTTTTTCAAATACTTTTATTCTAGTTTGCTTCGCTTCGTCTTTAAGTTCTTTTTACAATTTATTATATAAAAAACTATGTTTTCAAAAAATGAAAAGTATTTTAACTTTTTAAAAATGGACAAAAAAAATGTCCAAAATCGGATAGTCAAAAATACTCTTACTGACAAAAAATTTTGTCTTGATAAAGAAAATTTATGGTCTCAAATTAAACCAGAAATTTTTATTTTCTTATGATATTTTTTTATTAAAAAACTTAAAACTAATTTTCTGTTGTTACTATATGACAACGAATGACAACGATTTTTTAGCAAAAATTAGCAATAATTTTTGTTGTATTTTTTGTGATTATACTACGTCACGAAAATATAATTTTAATATTCATTTACAAAGCGAACGACATAAAAACAACACTAACAACAACGATGACAACGTTATTTTAGCAAAAACTAGCAAAAAATATGAATGTCAAAATTGTAGCAAAATATTTAACGATAGAGCTGGATTATGGAGACATAAAAAAAAATGTAATAAACCTGAAGAACAAGAAACAACTAAAAAACTTACTGAACTTGATAAAGATGAACTCATAATCACTCTTCTTAAACAAAATGCTGAACTTATTAAAGGACAGCAAGATATGATGATTAAATTAACAGAGAACGGCATAACAAATACTAATACTAATAATAATAATAGTAATAATACTCACACCAATTCTCATAACAAAGCATTCAACCTGAATTTATTTTTAAACGAGACATGTAAAAATGCAATGAATATAACTGATTTTGTTGATTCCATAAAATTACAACTGAATGATTTGATGGAAGTAGGTGAACTAGGATATGTAGAGGGTATTTCGAAAATAATAGTGAAAAACTTAAATAACTTAGACGAGACAGAAAGAACTATACATTGTACAGACAAGAAAAGAGAAACGATGTATGTAAAAGATGAAGGAGAATGGAATAAAGAAGATGATAACAAAACAAATCTGAAGAAAGCAATTACAAAAGTAGCAGATAAAAATATAAAATTACTTCCTCAGTTTCGAGAGAAATATCCAGAGTATAAGAATTCATCTTCGAAAACATCAGATAAATATGATAAGATGGTTGTAGAAGCGATGACTTCAGACGAAGATAAGAATGAAAAAATAATTAAAAATATTTCTAAGGTAACAACTATTCAAGAGAAATTTTAAGGCGAATATTCTGGAAGATTGGGCAAAAGTATCGACATACGTCTATCAATTCTCTCTACGATGGTATCAAAATGTTCTTCATCATAGAGAATAAATTCACCTCCTTTATTATTCCATGCATTTAAGTTATCGGTCCTGTCATCAATAAGTATAGAATTAAATGTAGAATACTTCGGTTTGTCCTTTGTAGCGCATGTGATAACTTTAATATTTGCTCCTAATTCTCTCTGACACCATCTTATTTTTTGTTCTGCTGATGTTTTACTTCCATTAGGAACCCCAGTTAATATAATAGGATCATATTTTTCAATTCGAGACCATAATTCCCTGCCTTTTGGCATCCAAGGTAGTGTTTCAAAGAATGTTTTAGATTTATTTATTAGACCCCACATTAGTGAGCGATTCAATTCGTCTATATTTTTATTAAATTTATTTCTTACACCTTGTTCAAAATCAGCTAGAACACCATCAAGGTCGCAAAATATTATATGTTTTGTGCTTCTTCCATTTAATAATCTCTCGCTTAAAAGTTCTCTCAATTCCCTTGACCCGTCATTTATTTCAAAGCCATTGCCCATAAAATAATCATGGTTTTTTGGCCAATGACGACTATTGTCTGATACACACCATGTTAATGCGTAATTAGGACATCTGCCGTTTGATATATTAACTCTGTCATTTGGCTCAGCAATAGAATAATTTCTATAATGGATTTTAACACTTTCCATCTTTATATAAATGTTCTAGAGAGAATTTTTATTTTTTATTTTCAATTTTTAATAAAATTGAAAAGTATTTTAAATTAAAATATATATTATAAATTAAATTAAATTGACTAGCATAAAATGTTGTTTATTATTGCCGATTATATTCAAAAAAATTTCAGTGACATTTTTAAAAAAAAAGTAAAATTGTCACCTATTATTCCTATTTATGATACTGATGATGATAGTTATTATCATAGTGATTATGATAGTGATTCATTCTATATTAATGAACCGAATAATTTTAAAATTAAACCAGGACATATAACTATACTATGTAGATTTTCAACTCAAGAAGAACTAGATGCTTTAGTTTAAGCCATGAGGTTTTGGGTAAATAAAGTTGGAGAGAAAATAGCATATCACCATACCCATATGAGCAGCAACAGGCAGCAGCAAATAATAGTGTGTTATTAAGGGTAGAGTATAACCATCGGTAGTGTCGCTTATAAATTTTCACACAAATTAACTGCCAATAGTGTGGTCGTTTTTTTTTACCATGTAAAGAAAAAATGACCAGCAGCAGTCAGCTGGTTCAATGAAAAAAGGTATTGGCCTTAGCCGAAGCAAAAGGTGGCCTCACTTTTTAATAATTAAATTAAATTCTTACATATTAAAATCATAACAATGCTAATTACTACTTATTTTTTATTTTTTTTTAATTTTTGAAATACTTATTTACTCTTCATATTCTTCCTGTTCTTCCTCTTCTTCGGCAGGAGCGCTGAACTCAATCTTGTTGGTGTTATTATTCCACTTGCCAACTACAACTTGTTCTCCATTCTTGACATACTCGTTGTAGTCATAGATAATACCGGACTTCTTGGACTTCAAGTATTTCTTGCCTTCAAACTCAACCTTCTTGACGACATCAGGTTCTTCCTCGTCTTCGACAACAGGAGTGTTGACAACAGGAGCAGGATTGGATGACTTGTCTTGCTTCTTTTGCTCTTTAGCCGCAAGCTTTTCAGCCTTAGCCTTCTCAGCAGCCTCCTTCTTGGCAAGCTTTTCAGCCTCGTCAGCCTTCTTCTTCTCCTCACGAGCTAAGCGTTCAGCTTCCTTCTTGAGTTCCTTTTCGGCCTTCTCAGCAGCGAGTTTGTCTTCCTTTTCTTTCTTGGCAGCCTCAGCAGCAAGACGCTTGGTCTCTTTTTCAGCGAGCTTAGCTTGTTCCTTAGCTAGGCGTTCGGTCTCTCGCTCCTCATCGGATTTAGTGGGTTTTTTAGGAGTGGACACAATAGGGCTGGACACGACTTCAGTCTCTTCAAGTGAGTTAGCGACTAAAGCAGCGAACAAATCTTCTTCTTCCTCGCCTTCAACCATAAGAACTTTTTTCTCCTTCTTAGGGCGACCCTTAACGCCCTTGGCCTTAGGTTCCTTGTCGGTCTTAGGACGTCCGCGCTTGGTCTCTTCAGGGGCAACAAAATGATTAGAATTAATAATAATATTAAACTTACCTGCTTCTTCGAGGACCTGTTCCTCGGTAATTTTATATTTCTTCATGACCTTTGTGTAGGCAACTGGTTTGCGTCCCTTTGGATCAATATAGTCGAAGATATCGACTGCCATGCGCTGTTGAATAGTGCCGTATTCGGGCACTTCAGCACCGGTCTTTTGCATTAAAGTTGCGCAACCCTTACAGAATTGAGCTTCTCCTTTGCGAACACTGGTGCATTGGGTGTATAACCCATTATTCTGACGTAACGCATAGCAGTAAGATTCATTGAATTCACCATTGTAAGGAAGAGGGAAGGCTTGCTTTGGCACTGATACCTTTGCTACCACCTTTACACTCTTTACCGGCGCTTTGCGTTCCACTTTTAACATTGATAGACCTAGTAAGCGTGAAGCTTCTTCGGCATCGAAATTATAGTGCTCCGCACAAGTGCTTATACAGCGATGAACCAAATCCACTGACATATTCACCAATTGACGATTCAATTGCTCTGACACATAGACTGATGCATTAAACATTTCCGAAGACATTTTTGAAAGCTTTTAACTTTTGAGACTTTTACGTATATGCTTTCTATCTTACACTACAAAAGTTTTTCAATTTTTTTTATTTTATATTTATTCGACCTATTACTGAAAATTTGTAATTATTCCACCTTTAGAAAAGGTGGAGCCAAAAGTAATTAATTGTTATACTTTAGATACTTATATTTAAAAGAGATATTTTTCCAGGACCACATATCAAAAATATTATATAATTCTGGGCGGGCCAGTTGAGGCCATTTTTGTTTTTTATTTAATTATATTATAAATTTTTAGTTATATTAATATTTAACACATTAATTAAAAAAATTGAATTACTTAAATGTTAAATAAATAAAAGCATACTAATTAAGAACAATTTTCAAAATGTCTGCTACTAATTTTGTTACTAATATTCCTGTGTTTGAGGGAGCTCAGGGTAAGTTTTATATTGTAAATGGTAAAAAATATTCTGTTTATTTCCCAGTTGCTTGGGCGCACGAACACTTAACATTCCAAATTGAAGATTGTGAAGACAAAACTGGACCCGAAAAATGCGGAAATTGCGATACTTATGGCTCTATTCGCGGTGTATTTGTCGGTTATTGTAGTAATTGTTTACGCAACTATCATGGTAGTCAGTATTGGAGAGGTTGTCTTGTGGCTCCAGGGTTATCGCTTGAGATGCTAGAAGATAGTGATATGTGGGCGCAATATCCTTATATGTCTGGTATTCCAAAATCAGCAATTGGAGATGAAGAAGGTGCTGATTTGTCTGACAAAGGAATTAATTTGGAACAACTTGACGCTGCAATTGCTGCTGCTCAGGCTGAAGAGGAACAGATTGATGAAGAGGAACAGATTGATGAAGAGGAACAGACGAATGAAGAGGAACAGGCGAATGAAGAGGAACAAGCGAATGAAGAGACAAAATTTGATAAAAATGGGCGCTGGATCTATCCTGAGCATGTATTGCGCGAATTAGACAGATTAGATAGAAAAGGATTATTATATTCAGATAAAGCCGATGATGATTCTGTTGATAGCGATGGTTACTGCGAAGAGTGTTTATTTCGACATCCGGGTTATATTTGTCACGATTAATAATAAATATATAATTATAAAATAAAATAAAATAAAATAAAATAAAATAAAAATATGTAGTGTAGTTTTTAAATTGTAACTTATTAATTAATTGTTTTTTTATTTTTTATTTCTATTTATAAATTTTTAGTTTAAATATATTTTGTCTATTAAATAAAAAAATTGAAATACTTTTTAACCCATAGAATAATAGTATTATTACAGAGACCCTATCAACTTCCAAGAGAAATGTCCGCCAAGAATATTATGATTTTAGATATTAAGCCTCAGTTCACAGCTGAGTATATTGCTAATTTGCTATGGAAACGGGAAATAGCTAAGGTAAGTTCAATTACATTTATTCCTCAGATTAAAAACGGAGAGATTTCGCATATTGCCTACATCAACATTGACTCGTTTTGTGAGACCGAAGCGGCTTATGATTTTGTTTACAATATGTCTGCTGACCACTTCATCTTCTGTCACGATGAGAGCGACGTAAATAATCCAGATAACTTGTGGATTCTCGAAAAGAATACTCATAATTCCGGAAATCTTTACGTAGGCCCATACACCACCGCATTTGCGTCTGATTTCTTCAAGTATGTCGTCGAAGAAGATGCTTCCGAATCTTCGTCGGTAATTCTCAAAGAACCTGAGAAAGAACCAGCGACCAAATTGTCTTTCGGTGAAAATTTACTACCTCATGATGATCAGCATTACAATGCCGACGAAGAAGATACGTATACATGCGATTCACAAGAATGGGAAGAGTTCAGACGTAAGCGCCCAATTAAAGGTCTAGGTAACGACTACTACTCTGTAGACGAAGCTTTAGAGCATTTGTGGGTGATTAACGAACATTTGGACAATGAATCTCGTTTCAGTGAGCGTCTCAAACTTGAAGAAGAACTCGAACATTTTGAGAAAGTTTTACGTGTCTGGGAAAACAATGAAGGATTCGATATTTCACAAGAAGCTCTAAGAGTTGGGCGGGAATTAACAATGGGTGAAATTTGTCCATCGCTATTCATTCCTCACAATATTAAACGCGAAGTTGCTGGCGAATGGTGTGAAGGTATGAGTTGGCCACCTAACCAACATCGTGAAGTCGCAATGAGCGTTGATGAATATAATTCCAATTCAAGACGTGAAGTTGCCAGAGGCGTCGATGAACTTATATAAAATATAGGTAAGATTTAGAGTGTAGAGATTAATAAAACTTGTAAAAAATAATTAATTATATAAAGGTTTAAATACCTTTTTCTTTAGAGTAAGTTACATTTATATTATTTTGAATAATAAAATTATAATCTTATTTTATCTTTATATAATATTATGGCAGCAGCATATCCATGGATAAAAAATAGTGGAGATATATCAGGAGCACCAACAGGACGCTTAGCAATTACATCTACAAGTGGTATTTATCTTTCTACAAGTGCAAATTCATCTATTTTAGGACCACCTAATGCAGATATTTCTATTCAATCCGATGGAACAGGAGATATCATTTTGAAAACAAATAACAATAATAGATTAACCATTAATGATACAGGAGATGTAACGTCATCAAAAAATTTAATAATAAATAATTCTTCAATTGGAGGACCAATTAACCCAACATTATCTTTAAATTTAACAAATACATCAGGAACCACGGTTACTCAAGAAATTTATAATCAAAAAACAGCAACATCTGGAAGTGTATATGATTGTTTTTTCTTTGCAAAAGATTCGGCTGGAACAAAAGTCCAGTATGCGGGTATAAATGTAAGTACACCACAGGTTATTTCCAGTGCTTCAAGAGGTTCTATGTTATTTTCACTGAAAGATACATTTGGGGGTAATGTTCCATATATTACTTTAGACGGACTAAACACCAGAGTACAGATTCCAAAACAAATATATTTACAAAATAATATGTTAATGACTGGTGGTAGCATTCTAAATTGTAATATAATTACCACCAACAACGGCAACTATTACACACCCCAATCAGTTAAATACTTGATTGACGATAATGAAATTATTAATGGAACAGATGACCGAATGCGTCAAATACTAGTAAACGTGTCAACCGGAGGAGGAGCGACTGGTTGGTCACCCTCTTCTACTCAGTCTATAAATCCTTTACCAAACGGCGGGAACCCTACTACAAGTGCTTTTTTTAATACTGCGTGGTGGGTCGGAACTGATAATGGAAGTTTATATTACTCATACGATAATGGAAATTCATGGTCTCTACAACTACAAGTTAGCGGTAGGATAAACGTATTATTTCCTTTTAGAGGCGGTTCTTATCTTGCTATTGGTGGCGATTTTGTATATAATTCTGCTAATACATTCTACCATGTTTTTGTTATAGATACTGGAAATAGTGAATATGATATTACAAATGGCGATAAAGGATTGAACAACCCAGTATATGGTTTTAGTGAAGATTTTACTGGTTACAGTATGTTGTATGTAGTAGGCTCATTTACTGCTACTTCGAACAATAGTAGTTTTTCAAATTTTTGGTGGAACTGGGATGCTAACTCTCAGATAGGATATTCGTGGGATAATGCAAATACACCAGGGTTCCAAGGTAACGTTATATATAGTATTGCTTACGACTCAAATTCAGGAAGTTATGTTGTTGGTGGCGAATTTTATGATTTAATTACTAATAGTGGGTCAACAGGATATACAAATTTGGTGTCTGTTAATTTTGCTAATGGTATTGATATAAATTCGGCTTTTAGCTTTGGGTTTTTTCCAAATGGTTTAGTATATAAATGTGTTCCATATAATGGTAGTCAAGGTCAGGGTGTTCTTATTGGAGGCAATTTCAATAATAGTGCAGGACTGAGTAATTGTAATACAAATTACGGAATATACGGCTGGTGGAATGGTAGTCTATGGGATTTTTATGACTATCCAAATGTGGTCCCTAATGCTTTTATTAATAATATTTGGGTAATAAATTCTGTTGTTTATACATGCGAACAGGATATAAAACTATATCAAGACTACACGCTACTACCATCAATACCTTCTGGGTCAAAATGGACTGATGTGAATGATAATGGGTTAAACGTAATTGCTTACGCTACGGATGCACAACCAACTGACCCTTATTGGGTTCTAAGTAGTTCTACAGGTAGTGTAACCTTATATTTAAACACAAATTCGCAACAAGTAAATTATCTAGGTAATACATACGTAAATTCAATAGAATTGATATCTGCAGGTGCAAATTGTGAACTTATTTACAATATTGGGGATAACACGTGGTATGTATTATCAACAATGGGGACTATTAATTTTAATTAATAATTATAAATGGTTGAACGTTTTTTCTCTTTAAGTTGATTCAGTAGTAAAATAATTGTAATATTAAAAGGGATGAACCCTTTTTTCTTTAAGTAGTTTTAATTTATATTTATTTTACACCTTTTCTCATTTAAAACGCCTATTGTTTTAGTAATTTTGTTCTAATATTGGAAGATAAATTTTGGTATTATTGCCGCAATAAAGTTCGATAGACGCACCACAATACTTTATATTAATATGTTTAGATGTTGAAGGATTGTCAAGACAAATATTTTGCGTTGGAAACCTTTTAGTAGATATAATTCCAAAGTTTGTCACCAATAAATTAAGAGTTTCAATATCTATATATATATAATACCAATTATTATCTTCTACATTTCTATATTTTAATATATTTAACCCATCTATTACATGTTCTTCAAATTCAATTAACAACATTGTTTATTTATAATATATAATATATATCTTTAATTATTTCAATTTTTTAAAATAGGCGTTTTAAATGAGAAAAGGTGTAAATTACTTAAAAAAATTGAAATGAAAATATACTTGATTATTAAATACACTAACAAATAAAGATGACGACTGAAAGTGAAGTTACTATTAATTTTAATTTTAAACTTGTATACACTGATATTGTGTATAACATAGAAATTTCCAATCATGCAACTCTTGACGATTTATTTAGTAAAGCTTGTGAAAAATTTACACCGCATATTAATTACGAAGTATACTATATTGATTATGTAGTCGCTGGACAAAAAAATTGCGAATTAGCTTCAGCAGTGGGCACAAATAATTTAGATCATACGCTTTGGTATGAATTTGGACGCAGATGGAGGGAAGTGTCTTTCTACGTAAGACCTGTCAATAGAAATACTGAATCATTTCATCGCATGGATAATTATAATGTAGTCCCATTTAATCACTTAGCACCAGAAACGCAGGAATCTGACACGCAGGGTCCAGAAACGCAGGAATCCGACACGCAAGGTCCAGAGACAGAAAGTACTACTGAAATAACCGATTCACTAGGGGTAAATCTTCCTTCGCCGCCAGGATTAATTAGATAAATAGAGTGACGTTTTCGTATAAATGTAATAACTAATTATTTGGTTTTCTTTTTTTTTTAAATAACTTAAAGATTTTTAAAGTATTTATAAAATGATATCAGAAAAAAATGTAGTTTTGGCCGTCGCTACGCTAGGTTCAGTTTATTTATGTAATGCCTCCCTTAAAAAATTAAATGAAAATTATAATCCTGGGACCTTGCCATTTTATTGTAATTATTTTACTTTTGGATTTTCAATAGGAATATTTTATACTTTAACTAAAAATATAATATTAGTTCAATAAATATAAATATTTATATATAAATAATTTAAGTTAAAATGTATTTACAACGTTCTTTTAAAAATAAGTTTAGTTTTGAACAGAGATTCAATGAAGCAATAAGAGTATTAAATAAATATCCAGATAGAATACCTATTATATGTGAACGTTCCACTACATCCGCGCGAGATTGTCCAATTATTGATAAAATAAAATATTTAGTTCCGAGAGATTTAACAATTGGTCACTTCCTATATGTTATTAGAAAAAGACTATATCTTCCTTCAGAAAAAGCTATTTTTTTATTTGTTGGTGATACTATTCCACCAACAACATGTTTATTTGACCAACTTTATCATATATATAAAGATGCTGATAATTATTTATACATAACATATGCCCAAGAAAATGTTTTTGGATAAAAAAATTTATAGTAATTTATTATAAATTTTTTAATTGTTGGCATCTTTTTTATTTAATTGATATCCAAATAAAACGCCAAGTAATTTAATAATCAAAGAAATGAATACATACGTTGAGAAGGTTTTGTCACAATTTCCGTTTCCATAAATATATCCCCAGAAAACAACTGCGCCCAAAATATTCCATATTGTATTAAATATTATAATAAACAATAATCCAATGGTTCCACAACATAAAGCACATATTCCTGAATTTGTAAGTTTTTCAGTATTGACACAATTTAATCCAGTTAAAATTATAATTGTAGCTAATATATCTACAAAACTAGATACAATTAAATATAACCTTAAGTTTATTGCTAATTCATTTGGTTGTTCTCTTGAGCAAGAGTTATCGGTAAATCCAAAATATAAATCACAAATTATAAATGGCAACATAATTATAATAACTAACAATGATATACAAATTTTTGCTATAATTTTTTCAGCTTCTATATTTTTAAATTGTTCATCGGGTTTTTTTAATATGCCTTTCAATGGAAGATTTGCTTCACGTGCAAAACTTTCTTTCATACTATTTTGACTTTCAATATCAACCACTACTTCAGATAACTTATCTTGTGAATCAGAATTCATCATTATTGTTAATTAATATGTCTTCATTTTCATTGATATTATTTAATTCAATTTTTTTAATTTCATTATTGTTATTTTTATTATGAATAAGAAAATAACGTTTATATTTTTTAACTCCTTCTAACGTGTAACCATCTGCTTTTCTAATTGGGTCCATCTTATATCCATATACATGTAAAATTTGTCTAATAAGATTTAAAAGTGGCCATTTTTGTGATTTTTCAGCATTTTTTTGTAAACTTGTCATAAATGATGAACTATAATTTTTCTTTAAATCGGGTATTAAATGCTTAAGTTCATCGTATTTATTATCTGACAATAAAGTTTCTCTCGGAATAATCATTCCATTGAGTTCATCAAATTGATTTATTTCCAAACCAACTATTTTAAAAATAGATTTTATTTCATCTTCCATAATAAAAAATAATAATAATATAAATTTTATTTTTATTTGTATTGAATAAAAATAAAATTGAAATACTTAAATATAAATATAAAGGGTATATATACTATAATAACAATGTCTGAATTCGATTCAAACACAAAAAAATTAATTATCGAACATGATTCGATTGACCTAACAGAAGTGCCAAATATTATTCATATAGGAAATATAGTCGAAAAAACTACAAATTCTAAAGGTAAATGGAAACTGGAATATGTTTGTGAGAAAGAAATTCAAAAGAAAGAAAATGGAAGAATATATTTCATTATTGTCGATGATGAAATTTATAAAATTGGTTCATCTGAGTGTAAAGGTGGTATTAAAAATACCTTTGCTTTCTACGAGGGTGGATTAGGTGGTTCTCCATCTATTAGAACATTTGGAATACATTTATTAATTCAAGAGCAGTTAAATCTTGGTAAAACTATACAAATTTACGCATTATTTATTGAACCGATTAAGGTAATAATACCTGGCTTATTGTCTTCTGTTGAAAAAATTACATATCCACAAATAAAGGAGATGGAAGATTTATGTCGTGAAGATTATAAAAAAATTTATGGAAAATACCCACAATGGAACTTTCAAGAAAATGTCGAAGAATGGCCTGAGCATATAAAATTGGCATATAAAGAACAAGTAAATAATAGATAAAGTTATTGTGGCCATTTAATTATAATTATTTCATGACTTTCCTTTACCCAAGGTAGCGGCGCTTTTATATTATCATTTGTAGTTTGCTGTCTATTTTTTCCTATACGTGTTTCACCTTGGCCATATGTATATTGCCATTCTGGATATTCAAATTTACAATCTTTATATAACTCTCTAACCCCGAGACAATTATTATATGTCATTAAAAATCCTCCTCTATGATTTTTTAAGAGCTCTGCTAATTTTTGATGATTAAAATTATTATGATGAATAGCAAAATTACAATTTGGATACATTCCTTTAAACATCTTACTATCACCTTCTAAATAATAAGGCGGGTCTAAGAATAAGAAATCGTCAACATGATTTTCTAGAATATCTTCAAATGCTGCACAACTTACTTGTAAATTTTTAAGATTGAGTTGCTTTAGTTTTTCTATTCTTCTTTGAAATTTTTCTTTATTTATTTCGTTTGAACTTGGCCATCCTAAAAACATTGGACCATATGATAATGTCATATTATAATAATAATATACTGCTTGAGTTATCTTATTATCATCTAATTTTATCAAATCTTCTTCTTTTAATTCAATCTTTTTCTTTGTCTCATACACTAAATCACTTGGCTTAATTTTATCCCAATAATTTAATAATACATGACGATTATATGTAAACTCTTCTTCAGTTATTTTAAATTTACTTAGTTGTTCAATAAATTCATCTTTATTATTTATCAATATATTCCAAAAATTTGCTAACATATTAAATATATCATATCCGATAACTTTAATGTCTAACATTTGAGATAAACATAGTTCTACAGATCCACCTCCAAAGAATGGTGATACTATTTTTTTTTCTTTTAATTTTGGTAAATTTTCTAATATAAGACCAATCGCTTTCGTCTTTCCGCCAGCATATCTTAATGGTGATATACAAACACGTTTATATGTTCCATTTTTATTTGTTATACTTTTTAAATAATTTGCAAGGTAATTTTCTTGTTTTTCATAAGGTAAGCATATTTCATTAGTGATTTCTGTATCTGATTCTAATACTAAATTTATCATTAAATTATCTTTTTGCTCTTCAGTTTCTTCATCTGATTCTTCAATAATTAATTGAATTTTTTTCTTTGGAGCAATAAATTTATTTATAATCTCTATAAGTTCATTTTTATTTTTACTTTTAACTTTTTTAATACCTAATTCTTCACACTTAGATAATAGTTCTGTTTTTGACATACAATTTAAATCCATTTCTTTATTAATTGTATTAATAATATCTTTATTTGTATCAATTTTTTTAATAAAACTCATATATATTATTGATATCTAATATTTAAATACATTTATTATATAAAAAATATAATATAAATTAGGTTTATATTATATTATATTATATTATATAAATGTTATCGAAATTCGCTGCTGTATTTCTTCTTTTTGAACCAGATGAAAATTATGATTATTTAGAAACTAATAAATATTATTACAATTCTTCTTTATACGATACAATAGTTCTAAATCAAATTAAAAATTCATATGAAATAGGAAAATATAATGTTATTTTTCCAAGTCTTGAAGAACAAACTAAAACATTAAATAATGTTGGTTATGCACATAGTATAAAAGTTTCTCAAGGGTTGTACAATATTTCGGCATTTAGTTACCCTCAATCAGCTTTATATAAATCAAGCGTAAATACAATTGTAGCTCAAGCTCAAACTAATTTACAAACAAAAACAATATCAGTAGAATATAAAAAAATTCCACTCCCAATAATATCTGCATATATAGAGGCTTTAAAATTTCTTGAAAATAATTATAAACTAGGAAGAACTTATATACCATGTGAGAAAGATGAAAATGGTAATATTATTTTGGATGAATCAGAAAATCCTATACCAATATATGAAAGAGTTCAAAATGAATATGGAATTTATGGTGATTTTTTAAAACCTAATGGGCCAAATTCAAGAGTAAATGTGTATAGATGGTTTACACATGATGATGGAATTGGTTTTGAAACCATTGGTTATGGCCATAAATTGTTGGATTATGAAAAAAAATTACGTGTTATTACTATTAATGATAAATATTCAGTAATTGAAATTGATAAAAATGGTTTATCTGATTTAGATGTAGAAAGATTATTTGCATTCGATATTAAAAAAAGAATAGAATTAACTCAAAATTTTATTGGGCCAGCAAGATGGAATTGGTTAATAGATAATCATCCTGCTTGGGCGATGTTATTAGTTGAAAAACAATATAATGGTGGTACATTTGGTTTAAGAAGTTGGCCAAAATTATTATATTGTATGGGATTAACAGATAGTGAAAATTATTTTGCAAATTTAAATTTAACTCAAAAAGAAAAATCAGCACTATTAGGGAAGAAATTAAAATATAATTATATCAAATTAACTTCTAAAAGAAAAGATGGTAGTTTTATATTTGAAGATTTTAAAAATATTCCTTTTACACCAAAAAACCAAGTATATTTAAATAATGATGATATATTTTTTCAAAGTAAATTACAAGAAATACAAGGAATGGGTGGTTTTGTAATTAGAAATACTATTAATGGCCAATTATTTATTTATTTATCAGGTGAATATTTTGATCAATATACATCAAAAGGAGGAACATATAAAAAATAAAAGATAATAATAACCTAAGAAATGCTATATTTTTTATACAATTTTCTAAAATTATTTTTAAATATTAAGCTCAGGAATGCTATATGTCTCACCATTTTTGACATATTTTGCGATAATTTTTGGATTAACTTGATTCTTGATGATATCGGCTGTATCATATACATTATTGGTTTTGTCAATATAATAAACAATGCCTTGGATGTCCTGTGCCCAAACTTCGACTTTATGTGTATTAACTTTTGGTTCATTAGAATTTTCAACAACAATACCATGTGGTGTGCCTTTCATGTGAGTTCCGCAATATTCGCTTCCTTCTTTTCTACGTCTTGTACATTGCTCATCACTAGCTCTTTTGGCACAACATCTATCGTAAATCGGCACAAAATTTTTAACACGTTTCCTTTTTTGAAAATCTTCTTTATTAAATGAAAGCCTGTCATAATCATAAATATATTGTAATAACTGAGTACATTTAACATCATTATTTAAACCCAAATGAGTA
>Ga0222713_10003395_pt1 | contig 16539 bp, 15 predicted proteins | sample C33_649DmetaG_FD_165061 | JGI IMG/M metagenome (GOLD analysis project Ga0222713, IMG submission 165061) | Estuarine water microbial communities from San Francisco Bay, California, United States - C33_649D | ecosystem: Environmental > Aquatic > Marine > Unclassified | place: USA: California...
ACCTCGTTGCAGTGGGGACATTTTGGACTAAATACGAGTATGGCGAACATGCCTTTAAACTAAGTGTCATTTTATCCTCAGGATAATTTCGCAACCCATAATAAGATGCAAATGCAGACAGTCGTAATAATCCTTCTCGTGTTGGTGGGGGCTTACCTCATTTTTACATCAAGAGAGGGGCTTGCGTGGGATAGGGGATTCGCAGGGTTCCTCCCAGCGGTCTCCGGAGAAATCAATCTGGGGTCCCTAGAGGTTCCAGGTGACCGCTTGGACAAGGTTGCCGTCAGCGACAAGGTCATCAAGAAGTTGGTGGATGGCGTGTGCTCGAAGATTTCAATGGCCCAGAAACTGTCCGTTTCACCCATAGAGACTGTGTTCATCGAGGTATACGGTTCCAAGGGGGCTCTGGAGAATCTTGAAAAGGAGCGTCCCGATGTCTATGGAGCCTACATCAAGTATCTGGAGGAAAAGGACAAGCAGAATTCAATGACGAAGGAGGAGGAGGAAAATTGCCCACCGGTGCGCTCGCAACAGTCAACCTATCTGGAATCCCTCAAGAGTTATTTGAATACCCTCGACAAGAATAGCCCCATCTACGGTGAATACGTTGCCTACATCAAGAATCTGGAGGAGGCCGAAAAGAGGAATGCTGCGCTCGTAAAGAATGCCGGAAATGGAACGTGCCCCAAGGTTAGGACATCCCTTGTCAGCTACTTGGACACCCTCAAGAATGGTGATCCCGCAAGAATACCACCGGAGGTTCCCTTGACTTACCGGACCCGCCTTCTCCTCCTCGAGACCAAGCGCTACTATGGAATGGAGGTGGATGCCGTGTGCGTAGGGAATGCCAACGACATGAGGGTTCTGGGCATCACCACCAAGACCGTGGAAAAGTCCGGGAATATCCAGCCATTCGTGAGCGACCTAAAGGCGGGTGAGTGGGTTCCCTATGCGGACATTCTCAAGAGGAGTTTCGGTAGCACCTCCATTCTGGAAAAGGCCAATGAAGCCATAGAGGCAAAATTAAAGAGGTAAATTGTATTTTAACGAAAGATGGACGAGATACACGAAGTCGTCACCAAGTGCTACAAAGATTTCGAGAAAAAAATGAAAAGCGAATGCAAAAAACGAAAGTGGAAACTAGACTACTCCAATGGGAAGATTAATTCCATCAACGGGAAGGACGGAAGGTTCTTTATCTACAACTTTCAAAGGGATTACATAGAAGAAATCCACGATGGAACTTGGAAGATGAGACTCGATTTCGGTTTCATGGAATGTCACTATGCACCAAGGAACGACGATTCTGATATGATTTACGAAGCAAAACTTGAGGGAGCCTTCATGAATGACAAGGGTGACGAATATCCCTTCAGTTTCGAGGGAGAGTTCTTTAGTGCCCATGGAGGAGATAATGAAGATCATATTTGGAGTTTCGTTATGGAAAATGAAGATAAGATGCCACCCTTTTGGGATGAGGTGAGCGAACTCTTGCACGACTATATTGTATCGGAAATGTGATTGCGCCAACCGGAAAATAGTAAAACCTCGTTTTCTTTTAGGATGCCTCTAACCTTGGAGGACGTACAAAAGATTGACGTGAGGAAACGAGAACTCAAGAAGAAACTTTATACGGAATTATATGAACGGGCGAGTTCCAAGGTCAGGGAGATTGCCAACATGAGCCTCCATGAGACTTGGGTCACCGTTCCATCATTCCTTATGGGGTATCCGTCGTTCGATCTGGAATTGGCAACCACCTACGTGGAGAGGCAGTTCAGGAACGGTGGATTTTATATTAAGAACTATGGAAACGGACAGTTATTCATTTCGTGGTATCCCGATCACAAAAAGAAAACTAAGAAAAAGGAGGAACCTTTCAGACCGCAGCCGCCCAAAAAGGAGGACCCCTATGATTTGAGTGTATTAGCCAATTTGAAAAAGTCTGCGGACAAATATAAGAACTTTAAATAGAAGTAGATTAATAATGGACAATCTTAACGTTCTCGTGGAAGCCAAAAAGGAACTGCTTGCTCAGCTCACTAATACGATTCTCCCCAACGCCCTAGATACGATGGACAACCTCTATGCGGAGGCGAAGCAGGAGACCAAGGGAAATGGAACGCTGAAAAAGTTTCAGGAGAACCTTGCGGACATCCCAAAGTGGAATAACTACCAGATCGAGGGAGAGGTGGCAAAATCTGTGGATACCTGCGGTGGATGTCTGGACGAGATGGTCGCCGCCGTCTTCGTGGCCACGGTCAAGATTATTTCGTCGGTTCGCCTTTCCAAGGATTCCCGCAAGGTCAAGCTCAAGATTCCCACGAACGATGTGTTCATCCTCGGCGTCTACACCAACATCGCCAAGCGCATCTACGAGGATCCCTATATCTTTCAGGAGTTGAACCGAACCGAGCGGAGGAAGGAGCTTATGAAGAGGATGGAGGGCGTCGTGGAGGAGACGGTTAAGGGGATGCTTCCTCTCAACCAAATCTTGAAGACCTACCTCAACAAGAACCCCGCCGACATGATGAATACGCCCACAGAGGCCGAGGTGGGAGGTGACGATTCAGACGAGGAGGAAGGGTTTCCGGGTTCGTCGGAACATCCCGTAGAGGGGTTGGAGGAAGAGAAAGAGGAAAATGAAGAAGAAAATATCACGGGTTTGGGTGGAGATGAGGAAAATATTATGGGAGAGGAAGAGGGAACGAGTATGATGAACGAAAATGTCGTTGAAACCAAGGAGATCAAGTTTAATGACAAGATAGGAAGACCACAAGAAACCGAACCAAAAGCCCCATCCATGGAGGATGATGACGATTTCATAAACTCGGAAGCTCGTCGTTAAAACGATAAAATTCTATTTTCCGTTAATAGTATATGTTAAGTGATTCGTTAAAGAACCCTTTTATTTCGGGACTTTTGGGTGCCGTCGTCACAATGCTCTATATTCACTTGGTGGGTAAAATGAACAAGGAACCCGTTAGAAATTCCGACATGATAAAGCCCGCCATTTTGAATGCCATTTTGGTGGGTATGATTGTGTTTTTGGGAATATCCCAGAAGGAAGAGATTTACGATACACCTTATCCCGATTCGGGGGTGCGTATGTAATTAAATAAATATATACAGTTTAATAGTAATCATGGCCAGCGTCGAGACATTCAATGAGCTACTGCTTCAGTTCGTTGACGAACTCGCTTTCACATTCCCGGAGAACACCATCGTGAAGACCTACCGAACCACGGTGGCAAGTCTTATCAAGAAGGACCCCGGCGTGTGTCTGCAGACCTTCATGCAAAATGTAAAACCCCACGAGGACCTCATTCGCAATCAGGACGAGCGAATATTCGAGGAGTTTTCCAAGAATTATGGAATACTCAAGTCCCTCGACTTGGAGACCCTTTGGAAATCGGAACTTTCCGAGAAGAGCAGAAAGGCCATTTGGCAATATGTTCAGGGGCTTTATGTGCTTGGAAGTAACGTGGATCCCGAGGAGGTGGAACGCGCAAGAAAGACCAATATGGATTTCTCACCGCAAGCGCTTCAACAGGCACTCTCTCAGTTTAACTTTGACGGTAGCGAAGACGAAAACCCGCTGGCCGGAATGATGAAAAATCTATCGAACCCCGAGTTCATGGACAAGATCAATCGCACCGTGGAGGAGCAATTTGGAGACGGGAAGGGGGGTATAGATGAGAAGAAGCTTCTTGGAATGATGGGCCCACTGTTGGGAAACCTTGGTAATCTATTTCAACAGCCTCCCGCCAAGCGCCGATAAAAATACATACAATTAAATAGATAAATAGATAAGTGTCGAGATGAAGACCTGTTCGAAGTGTAATTTGGAATTGCCATTCGAACAGTTCAGCAAAGATAGGTCAAAAAAGGATGGGCTTAGAGGCGAATGTAAAGTGTGTAAAAGTGAAATGAAAAAGAAATACTATAGAGAAAACAAAGAAGTAATTAGCAAAAAAAATAATAAATACTACCAAGAAAACAAGGATAAACTTAGCGAACAAATGAAGAAATACCGTGAAGAAAACAAGGAATATTATATAGAATACATAAAGAAATACCGTGAAGAAAACAAAGAGAAAATTAGTGAACAGGTGAAGAAATACTATGAAGAGAACAAAGAGAATATAAAAGAACAAACCAAGAAATACAAAGAAGAGCACAAGGATAAAATTAGTGAATATATGAAGAAATATCAAAACGAAAATAAGGAAAACCTAATTGAAAAGCATAAGAAATACCGTCAGGAACACAAGGAGGAAAGAAATGAATACGACCGAAATCGCCGGAAGGTTGACAAGGGATACAAAATATTACATAATCTAAGAAGCCGATTACGCAACGCCCTCAAAGGAACAAATAAATCCGCATCCACCATTGAGTTGGTTGGGTGTACCATCGAATTTCTGAAGGACTACCTCGAGAATACCAAGGTGGAGGGGAAGGACTACTCGGATGCACACGTCGACCACATTAGACCGTGTGCCTCCTTCGACCTTACCGATCCGGAGCAGCAGAGGGAGTGCTTCCACTACACCAACCTCCAATACCTTCCAGCCAAGGAAAACATTTCAAAGGGCGCACGATTGGAATATAATATTTAATACTAATAGTAAAGAATGCAAGAGCAACCTTGGTTTAAAAATCCTTTACACCTCGCCGCCCGCAATAAAATTCATGTTTTTTGGCCATTAAAAAAACAGAATGCTGTGGAGAGGCTCAATGCAGCCACCCGCTTTATCATCTATGCCATTGCACTTCTTTACCTCATCAACAGGGACATCCGCGTGGTCTATCTCGGGTTGACTGTCATTCTCGTGATGGCGACGATGTTCATCGTAGGTGGGGTTAAAGAAGGCATGAGACCGGCGGCCTTCATGGACGAGGGATCCATTTACAGCCCGAACAATGCGTCTTGCACACAGCCCACGATTGATAATCCGCTCGGGAATGTATTAATGAATGACTACACGGACAACCCCAAGCGTCCCAGTGCGTGCTACTACCCCACGGTCAAGGACAAGGTGAAGAGTCTTCTCAAGCAGAATGTTCCAACGGATCAGGCAGACATTTATTCCAGTCGCAATCAGTCGTTCCGTGCCTTTTACAGCACGCCTTCCACGACCATTCCCAACGATCAGGAGGCATTCGCCAAGGCGGCCTATGGTTCGGTGGTTGATAAGACTTGCAGAAACGACGACGGTTCGTGCTACCCCGACACCGGTTCAATGTTCGGTCAGTCCCGTATGCCCGAGGGTGTTCACCTTAGGGCCACCTTTGGAAGTGGAATTTAAAATATAGTCCGTTAGTAATATGAGCAAGGCGCTTAATACATCTAACCATGTTCTCGATACGGATGCTCTCCCCAGCGATTGCGCAACCAAGTGGATCCTTGCGCCCCCCGAGGTCACTAACCTCAACTATGCGGGTTCCGGTAGGGCGAGCACCCCGATTTATGGAACTTCCCCTTACATGGGAGGCAAGGGTGCGCCGGGGAACCTCATTCTCGTGGAGGACATGCTTAGACCACAGAGTTCAAGTTTCTTCAAGAAGGGTTATCAGGGTCGTCCCTACGATACGCTCTCCGATATGTCCTGTTCGGTTCCCCTTAGGACGATGGACTCAAACCCCACGAGCACCCGTGCCGATACACAGAATGTGCTTTTTGGAAGACGATATCGTTAATTTATTTCTTCTTTAGTTTTAATATGGACCCATTGAGTCTCGTGACATTACTTGGGATCGCTGTAGCCGGAAGACAAATTGCCAGTGGTAGCGATCGCAAAGAAGGTTTTGTAAATGAACCAGTTCCCAATAGAGCGACAATGCCATTTTTTGGCAGAAATATCAACACTCCGGGTGACAATCTCTCCGCCGTCACCAATAACTTTTCGGGAAATTTCAATCCCAACGAGCCCATGGGTGGTGTGAGGAACCCCAAAAAGGAGATCGTCACATCCCTTAGCGATTCCTCACCTAACGTTCAGTATCCCTATGGACAACCCGTATACAATCTCTACAATCGCCAGAATGTTAGCAGCCGGATGAATAACCTCTCATCCATCGAGCGTCGTTTGGTTGGTCCCGGTCTGGGCGTTCCCTCATCGGTTCCCGCCTACGGTGGTTATCAACAGGAATTCCGCATCATGCCAAACAACGTGGGTGCCTACCGTCTCACCACCCTCCCCGGTCGCTCCGGTCCCGCCAAGAATTTCGTGGACGGTGGTTCGAGCCGAATGACCACCACACAAGACAGAGCGCCCAAATCCTACCAGCTCCTCGGAAGGGAAGGCGCAAGGCCCTTGGAAAGGGGAAGGGCTCAGGGACAGGGAGGTGCTTTGACGGGAGGAACCCGGAGGGAGAAGTATATTAAGTCTCAGCGTCCCACCGTTCGTTCGGAGACGGGATATCGTGGTGATGGGCTAACCTTTGGAACGGCCAAGAGGTTCGTTTCCTTCCAGAGTTCGCAGGAGACGCCCACCCGCAATAAGGCATCCCTTGTTCCTCGCATTAACGATGTGGCTGCTCCGGGTATTAACTCCTTCGGCGGTGCCTATGAGCTCACCAAGAAGGGAATCCACCTCGACCCCACCGATAGGGGTAAGGAGGGTCGTTTCAATCCAAGTGGTCGGATGAATATTCCCACGAATTCCTTGGGCGGAATAACCGCAAATCGTGGAAGTGCTTCAACGGACCGCATGGGGGGTTCCGGAAATCAGTCAATTGGTCAGAACTACGAGGTGACATGGGCACAGAATAACAACGCCTATAAGGGAAATGTCAACCCGATGATTGACGACCTAAATGTGGCAAAGAGACAACTCACGAGAAATCCCTTCGCCAGGTCAATCAATTGAACACTTTGCACTCCTTTTCCCAAGGAAAGGTCTCGCAAAATGCCTCCAGAGGATCGTTGTATTTCGCATCCCTAACCTTTTGATCGTGTAGGCGGGCCATCAATTCCTCGTGCTCCTCCCATTCGTGGACATACTTTGTTGGATTGTTTATCATCCTCTGTGTGGGTCGTTTGACCTCCACCCTCTTTTTTAAAATGAAAGTCGGCGTCGGCCTAAAGTAACAGGTGAAGTAATGCATTTTAAAAAAGAAAATGTTTTTATCTTTAAGTAGAATGATGTTTGTAATGGAAGTCTCTCCCTTTCAATACGAAGGCATCAAGGAAATTCCCCTTAACATTAGGGTTATTGATGACGAAAAACGGGTAATCGTTTTCGTAAATCGTTATTACTATGAAATGGCGAGGGAGGATTGTCATAGGTTTGTTTCAAAGAAGTATCCTGATCATGAAGTAGAGGTCAGGTATCCCTAGGTGTAATGTAAGCATTTTCGGTATGCAATACCGCCTTGGCATATTTATTCCCCATAATGGAATGCTCAAACCACCAGTCCCTAAAGTTTGAATATGATAATTTATAGCCAAATGTATTGTCATTAATCACTTTAAACAACCCTTCTGTGTCCTTTTTATTATCCGGATTCATAAAGTTATCTATTTCAATATAAGTATTTTTAAGCCAAAGAACATGCTCCTTGTTTTTTGGGTCAAAAGCTTCCATAATTAGTTCTATTGTTTTTTTATCTTTAACTTATAGAATGAGTTCCTTTGGAGACGACGAATTTATTGTAGAAGGTCGCAGGGGATACATACAAGTTGCCGATGGGTCAGGCTCCCTCACAGGTTCTCGTTTGATTACAGCGGATGTTAGGACGGGAACGGTGACGGTGACCGATCTCGTGAGTGGAAATCTTCAAACTTCAAATGTGGTGAGTAATTTGGCAAGTGGTGTAGATGCTCTGTTTTCTGGTAATGTGGGGATTGGAACGACGAAATGGCTTGCTAATCTTCACGTGAATGGAACAACCCTAATTACAACTGCCGGACTTAGAATTGACGAGACGAATTTGATGGGACAAACCGCCATCACGGATTACCTTCACGCACCCGACTTCACCCTCACTGCCGGTCTTACCACGACGGGGGACGTAAAGTCGGGAGGAAAGATACTTGCCGTGGATGCCGATGTGAGCAATACCCTTTGGGTGTCCACCATATCCCTTTCCGAGGTGATGACATCCAACAGCGAGCCCTTCCTCGTCAACATGGGGTCCAATCTTCAAATAAATGGCGGGAACGTGGGGATAGGAACGAACGATCCGGTCCACGAACTCCAGGTGGTGGGAAACATATTCTCCACGAAGCGCATCACCGGAGAAGATCTGTCCATCACCAGCAACCTCTACTTCTCCAACGTGAGGGCGAGGGTGGCGGCACCCTTCAGTTTGACAACGGACACGAACGTTCAAATAGTGGGCGGAAATGTGGGCATAGGAACGACGAGTCCCAACTACGAACTCCACACGGAGGGAAACATCTACGCCACAAAAAATATCATTTCCCTTGGAACCATCACCGCCTCAAATTTGAGAGCTTTGGGAGCGGATTTCAATATTTTGGGCGCCAACGTTGGAATAGGGACTTCGAGTGCGCTCGTTGAACTTCACGTGGTGGGGAACGTAAGGGCGACGCAGACACTCACTTCGGCTAATCTAGACTCCACCGGAACCCTAACCTTTTCCAACTTGGAATCGAGAACCAGTGTTCCCTTAATTATGACCACGGGCACCAACGTTCAGGTTTTGGGAGGAAACGTGGGTGTGGGGACCACCCGACCTGGCTACGAGCTTCACACCGTGGGGAATGTCCATGCTTCTCAAACGCTCACCTCGGCAAATCTTAGCGTGAATGGTTCTCTCACCTTCTCTAATGTGATTGCGAGAACCGGAGCCCCTTTGAGCCTGACCACGGATACGAACGTGGCTATCATGGGCGGAAATGTGGGAATTGGAACCACAGTGCCCTTGGACGAACTCCACGTGGTGGGTAACATAAGGGCGTCCCAGACACTCACCTCCTCAAATCTTGACACGACCGGAACCCTTACATTTTCCAATGTTAAATCGAGAACGGGTGTTCCCGTGAGTTTGACCACGGACACGAATGTAGCCATCATGGGAGGTAATGTGGGCATAGGTTCCACGCAGCCAACGCACACTCTAAATGTAATTGGAGATGCCGACGTATCTCTTTCCCTGAGAACTCCCACGGTATATATCGATACCATCATTCCCACGTCGGCTGCCACAAACTACACACTCTCCGGCTTCGGTGCCAACGATTTTGTTTCCGACGGAATTGCCAACTACAGTTTCGGTTCACTGGTTCCCACCAAGTTCTTTGACGTTCGGGGGGACATCCTTTCGAGTGGAACGGTATCTTCCACGGATGCCAGATTTACCGGAACCCTCTCGATTGCCAATATGGTGAACGGGGAGACAAATCCTATAAAGGTCGTCACCGACACCAACGTTCAGATATTGGGGGGAAATGTGGGGATAGGGACCACCGACCCTCTCAAACCTCTTCATGTGTATGGAGACAGTTGGGTGCAGGGAACCCTTACGGTTTCCAACATCATAGGTGCCTCTCCGGTGACCATAAGTTCCGATCTCACCTTCCCACCCGACGCCACCCTTACTGTGGGAAATTTCGATGGCGATCAAACCAATTTCTTGGCAAACATTCTCATGGACGACCTTCGCTACATCTACGCCAAGACCATCTCCCACGCATCGACTTCTACCTTCACATCCAACGTGAGGCTCCTCCCCGATAAAACCCTTTCCGTGTCCAACCTCACCGGCAATTCACCCCTCACGATAAGCACGAACAGCAACATCATTCTCCTTTCTCAAAAGGTGGGCATAGGGTCTACCCTCCCCGTAAATGCCTTTGAGGTGGTGGGTGATGGTTCCATCACGGGGTCTGTCTCCACGGCCAATATAAATTCATCCAACGTAAATGTCCTTTATGGTCTTCTTTCCAACAACATGACCATCACGCAGAATGCCTCTGTGAGTGGAACCCTTTCGTCGAGCAAAGTCAACGTGGGAGCTCTCACGGTATTTGAGGATTGTTTCGTGCAGGGAAATCTACAGGTGGCTGGCGAGTCGTTCACCATTTCCACGGCGACGACCGTTGCGGATAAGATTGCCATCCAGAACTTCGGCGAGGGACCGGGTATGAGTGTTCTTCAGGGAGGTGAATATCCCGTAGCCGAGTTCTTGGAAGTGACGGGTGGCCTTACCACCACTGCCCTATACATCACCGGAGGAGAGGCGGGATCCGTCCCCGGTAGGGTGGGCATTCGCACGACCGTCCCCAGTTGCGAATTCGAAGTGGTGGGAAATGCCTGCGTGACCCAGTCCCTCACCTCGTCAAACATCTTCACCGGAGGCACGGTCACCTTTTCAAATATTAACAATCGCCAGAATGTTCCCTTCAAGTTCACCACGGATTCCAACATTCAATTCTTGGGTGGTTCGGTCGGTATGGGAACCACGCGACCCTTGAGCAACCTTCACGTGGTCGGGAATGTATTCGCATCCAACGCCCTCGTGGCACCCTTTGTGGACATCAGTCACGATGTATTTGCGTCCAACGTATTTGCAAGGACCGGAGCCCCCTTCAGCTTGACCACGGACACGAATGTCACCATCATGGGAGGCAATGTGGGCGTGGGAACCACCCGCCCCGAATTCAAACTCCATGTCGTAGGCGATACGCGAACCACGGGGACCTTGTCTTCCACGAACATCGATACCACGGGAACCCTTACCTTCTCCAATGTTAAGACAAGACCTTCGGTTCCATTCAGCTTGACCACCGACACTAACGTTAGAATCATGGGAGGGAATGTGGGTCTGGGAACGAATATTCCTCGCTTCGAGTTGGACACCTTTGGAAACATTCACGCCAAACTCACTCTCACTTCGTCAAACCTCGATACCACGGGGACATTGACATTTTCCAATATAAACGCGAGACCAGCGGTCCCCTTCATCCTAAACACGGACACCAACGTCCAGATGCTCGGTGGAAATGTGGGGATAGGGACCACACGACCCCTTTACGAACTCCATGTCACCGGAAATGTTAGGGCCTCAAGAACACTTACATCAACTAACTTGGATACGACCGGCACTTTGACCTTCTCCAACGTGATTGCAAGAACCGGTTCGCCTTTCAGCTTGACCACGGACACCAACGTTACAATCATGGGGGGAAACGTGGGAATCGGCACCACGGTGCCTTTGGATGAACTTCACGTAATTGGGAATGTGAGGGCTTCACAGACAATCACTTCCACGAATCTGAACACCACTGGCACTCTCACCTTCTCCAATGTGATTGCCAGAACTAATTCGCCTTTCAGCTTGACCACGGACACCAATGTGACCATCATGGGAGGTAATGTGGGTGTCGGAACCACCCAGCCTCTCTATGAGTTACACACTATTGGGAATGTGAGGGCTTCACAGACAATCACTTCCACGAATCTGGACACCACGGGCACCCTAACCTTCTCCAATGTGATTGCCAGAACCGGTTCGCCTTTCAGCTTGACCACGGACAGCAACGTGACCATCATGGGCGGTAACGTGGGAATCGGAACAACTCGGCCCCTGTATGAGTTACACACTATGGGAAATGTAAGGGCTTCCCAGACCTTGTCTTCCACCAATTTGAATACCACGGGGACTGTGACCTTTTCCAATGTGAACAACCTTCCCGGAGTCAATTTAACTTTGAGCACGGCAAGTCCGAACAGCACACAGTTCATGGGGGGTAATGTGGGTATAAAGAATTCCAATCCCCTATGGGACTTTGATGTGATTGGTACGTCCAACGTGAGTAGCAATTTGAGGGTTCCCATCGCGGAGGTCAACGAAATTCGCCCCTTTGTTACCAATGGCGATGTAACCCTATACGGCGATGCCAATACGGATTTCATAATAAGAGGGTTGAGTGGTCCGACACTGATGAGCAACGTGGGTATAGCCGTGGCGAGCCCGGAGAAGCGTTTGCATGTGGATGGCGATGCACTCGTGACACAAACGATAACCTCCACGGATCTGGACACGACCGGAACCCTCACCCATTCCAATGTGGTTGCGAGGACGGGCGCCCCTTACAGTTTGACCACGGATACAAACGTCCAGATAATGGGCGGGAACGTGGGCATAGGAACCTTCAGTCCCAACTTCGAGCTTCACGTATTCGGAAATGTTAGGGCCACACGAACCCTGACTTCCACGAATTTGGACACAACGGGAACCCTAACCTTTTCCAACGTGATTGCCAGAAATGGTGTGCCTTTCAGTTTGACCACAGACACGAATGTGACCATCATGGGAAGCAATGTGGGCATAGGAACGACGATGCCCGGCTACGAATTGAATGTGATTGGAAACATCTACGCCACCAAGGACATATCTTCCACGGAGACGATGTCCACCACGAACATCTTTTTGGGAGGAACGGTGACAAGTTCCAACATCATCCCCAAGGACGCGGAGGTCCTTCGCATCAATTCCAACGTTCATTCTGTATTTGAGACGGGTAACGTGGCCATAGGAAACATCGTCCCCCTCACGAAGCTTCACGTGGACGGCAAGGGAACCTTTTCCAACGTCACCCAACTCAACCCCGTCATTTTCAAGATTTCCCTTCAAAATACAAACACCCTAAACAATTCTATTCAATACGCGGTGAATGACCTATTCGACTTTACCCTCGGTGCCGTGCTCCTTGAGAACACAGGCGTTTACATCTTCACCAATGATTCCATCACGGTTCCGTCAACGGGATATTACAGAATCACGGTCATGCTCAATTACTCTGTGAATTCCGCCTCTACTGTATCCCTCGGAGTGAGGGAAGAGGTGGAGGGGGTCCTTCGGACCTTCAAGAATGTTCTGACGTTCAACAATTTGGGAACGGCTTACTACACGAATTACTACAATTTTACGGGTAACCGAACTATCCGTTTCTTCTTCGCTAGGGAAAGCACGGCTAATACGACCGTAAATTTGGACGGTCCAGCTTCCTACATCTTGATTGAAAAAATTTAGTTTTAATAGTTAGAGAACAGCATGCCTGTATACGACGGTATAAATGCAGATTCAATTACTCATCAATTGGAGATTGTTGGTTCATCATTTTTCAAAGATATTGAGCAGGGGACGCTCAGTACGAAGGTTCCTTTGGAAATTTTCAGCGACTATAAATCTTCACCTGATGCGGTGTGGGGGTCCCGCATGATGAGATTTAGGGCCCAACCCTATGGAGAAATTGACGTGACGAAGAGTTACGTCTCCGACATAGGTATCGACGGCGCTAACAACTATTTCTTCCTTACTTCTCCACAGAATACGTCAAACTTGGGTGATAAGAAGAGTTTCGTTCTCACCTCGGACAGCAACGTGGGTCTGGGAACAACAAATCCCACAGTGAAGCTTCATGTGGAGGGTTCTTACTATGGAAAGGACAACATGACCATTGGAGGAACCTATCAGGGGTCTAAGATAAGAATAGGTGGGGGAGGGCAATACACGGGTGCGGTGCAGGGAGACACCACCCTTTTCAAAAACATATTGGTGGACGACACGATCACGGCAAACGTGCTGGTTGTCACTCCTACGCTTAAAGTTACCACCGAGGGCACAATAAGCAATCTCGTCGTTCCAAATACATTGACGGTAAACAACATTTACTCTCTGAACGACTTATACGTATCCACGAACAACAACAACATCTACATGTTCAATTCCAATGTGGGAATAGGCACGACGGGTGACGTGAGCGATAAATTGTTCGTCTACGGAAATGCTAGGGTGAGCAATACACTGATTGCGAATTATGTGGGAATAGGAACCATCCCCGTCACGAATCTCCACGTTGCTGGAACGGTATCGGCCACGAAGGACGTAAACATCGACGGACTCTACACGGGCGCCAAAATGAGATTGGGTTCGCCATTGATATTGAGCAGCCCTTTGGACACTAATCTGAGTTCAAATCTTTCGGTGGGAGGTGAACTCACCTCTTCCAACATCAAGGTTAGCAATTTGGATGTGAAGTACATCACTTCCACCGAGGTGACCGAGATAAGGATGGGCACGAATGTTAATGTGACGCAGAACCTCACCGTGAACGGGGCAATCACAGCCACCACGCTTGATATTTCGAATGTGATCCTTTCTAATATATTTTCACCCACAAACCTCACCGTGTCGGCGACACAAGACCTAATTCTCAACGGCGCTAACGTGGGAATAGGGACCACCGAACCTCTTTATTATATTCACATCAACAAGGATGTCCTCGTGACAAATGTGAACATTCAAAATTCTTTGACCGCCGGAGGAGACGTCACCATAGGGGGGACCTACCAGGGAAATAGGATAAGGGTGGGAAATCAGCTTTCGAGTCTGGAGACGGTGGGTTCCAATATCATCATTCAAGGAAGCCTTACCATGGCCGGTGGGATAAAGACGGGAACCCTTTCCACCACCGAACTATTCACTTCGAACACGCAAAATTACATCGAAAACGCTTCATCCAACGTGCAGCTTGAGATTATAAATTTATTGGGCGATGCGGGAATTTCACTCAAGAGCAATACTCAGAGTCCTGGCTATATAAGTCAATCCAATGTGGGGGACCTACGCTTTGAGAACAACGGAGCGGGAAATATCTATCTTTCGCAGAGGGGCGCCGGAGGCATTCACTTACAAACTTCCCAAAGAAATGACATCCTGGTGCTGGACACGAACGGAAGGGTGGGCATCTCGTCCTCCACGCCAGCTTACACATTTGACATGTCCGCGGGAACGGCACGATTGACTGGCTTTTACGTGAACCCCTTCAATTCCTTCACCGAGCCGAAATTCTACCTTTCAAACAACCTATACGGAAAGACGCAAACCCAATTCATAAATGCCGACGGTCGTCTCAATATCAAGGATTTCAATGGAACATTCATCCGTTTCTTCGACGAAGTCCAACAGGCAGGAAGCGTCACACAAGTGGCGGGGAATACAAATTTCAACTCAACTTCCGATTACAGGCTCAAGGAGAACATTAAACCTCTGGAATACCCCCTTAGAACGGTTTGTTCCCTAAATCCCGTCCAATTCACCTTCAAGAATCACACCAGGTTCACACCAGGGTTCTTGGCTCACGAGGTTCAGCGTTTCATTCCTTCTGCGGTTGTGGGGTTCAAGGATGCCCTCACCGAAAACGGAGACATTGTTCCTCAGCAGATGGACAAGACACACATCATTCCGTATCTCGTCGCAGCCATAAAAGAATTGAAAACGAGATTGGAGGCGCTGGAGAATAAACAATAAAAATCTTCTTAATTATTAGAAAAAATGCCTACTTATGATGGTATTGGCGATAATGTAACCCATGACCTTGAGGTGATTGGTGACGCATTTATCGAGAGTATCGAGGGAGGGGATGGTTCTACAAGAGTTCCCTTTGAGATTTTTAGCAACGCATACAGCATCACAGACAAGACATCATCCAGAATGTTTCGTCTTCGGATTCAGCCCTCACCAGAGGCAGATGTCAATCAGTCCCATGTGGTGGATATGGGCATACAAAATACCACCGATAACTTCTTTTTCCTAACAGCACCACAAAAGGGGTCAAACGTGGGTCTCCAAAATACCTTTGTCGTGACGACCACCGGAAATGTGGGTCTGGGGACGACCAATCCCTTGCAGAAGTTGAGCGTGGATGGAAATATCTATCTCTCGGGAACCATCCTCACGCCGGTGGGACCCCTGGGAGGACCCGACATCACCGTGACCAACGTGAACGCCATAGACACGAACATCTTCATGAATGCCTCCAATGTGGGTATAGGAACGAGCCAGCCGCAATATAAACTCCACGTGAACGGTCCCGTTGCGGTTGGAAGTGATACGGGTTCCGATGCGAAGACCCTTTACTTTGCCGGCGTCACGGATGACCTCGGGTTTGAGAACTCGGTCATTGAGAATAGGCTTCACACCAACCCCGACCAGTCCGAACTCCTTCTCTTCAAGGGAAATGACGTTGGGGCATTCAAAGATAGGATTCGCCTTCGCTCGGGAGAGATCGTTCTGGACACCTTCCCGGTGGGAACCTCCATCCGAACCACCGAAAACCCTAGGGTCGTCATTAATTCCAGCGGTAATGTGGGAATAGGAACCACCGATCCCACCAAACTCCTCCACCTGATTGGCGAATCCAATCTCCATGGGAATGTGAATACCACCAACCTTCATGCCTATGGTTCCGTTGGGATGGGAACCACCAATACCGGAGGTGCAAATCTCTACGTTGTGGGAAAAACAATCCTAGATGGAAATGCCCTCACCACGAATGTCCTCAACTCGGGATCCGTGGGCATCGGAACGGACGCGGCCCTCGCCAACCTCCATGTCGTGGGGGACGTGCTCCTCGACGGTGCGATCAATCTCTTTGGAAACATTGACACCACCAACGTCAACGCCACGGGGTCGGTGGGAGTTGGGACCACCCAGTCAACCAGCAATCTCCATGTGATTGGAACCTCAAACCTGTTCGGTGACGCAACCCTCACGGACGTG
>Ga0222713_10003396_pt1 | contig 16533 bp, 18 predicted proteins | sample C33_649DmetaG_FD_165061 | JGI IMG/M metagenome (GOLD analysis project Ga0222713, IMG submission 165061) | Estuarine water microbial communities from San Francisco Bay, California, United States - C33_649D | ecosystem: Environmental > Aquatic > Marine > Unclassified | place: USA: California...
CCAGCTGAGCTAAGGGCGCAACTAAATTTAAAGTAGTTTTAACAATTATTTTTTTTTAATCAATTTGTTAATGATTTAAGCTTTCATTAAAGCAATAGAAGTATCTAACATTCGATTTGAAAAACCCCATTCGTTATCATACCATGCCAATACTTTAGCTAGCTTGCCATCACTAGATACTCTTGTTTGAGTTGAGTCAAAAATACAAGAATATGGATTATGATTAAAATCTATAGATACTAATTGCTCAGTATTGAACTGAATAATATTTAGATAATTAGTTTTTGCTGCCGCTTTTATAATTTCATTAATATCTTTTACTGATGTTTTTTTCTTGGAAATGAAAGTTAGATCAACTAAAGAAACATTATTAGTTGGAACCCGTACAGATAATCCATCTAATTTGCCTTCTAATTCAGGTATAACTAATCCAATAGAAGTTGCAGCCCCAGTCTTAGTTGGAATCATAGATAATGCCGCAGCTCGTGCTCTTCGTAAATCATTATGATAGGCATCATTTAATACTTGATCATTAGTATAAGCATGAATTGTATTCATAATGCCTGACTCAATTCCTAAACTGTCATTTAATACTTTTGCAATTGGAGCTAAACAGTTGGTAGTGCAAGAAGCATTGGATACAATTGTGTGATTTTTTTTTAATATTTTATGATTAACTCCATAAACAATTGTTGCATCAGCTTCTTTTCCTGTTCCAGGTGAATATCCTGGACCAGAAATTAGGACTTTTTTTGCTCCAGCATTGATATGCAATTGAGCCTCATCTCTAGAATTATAACGACCCGTGCACTCTAAAACTAAATCTACTTGTAAATTTTTCCATGATGGTAAATTTTTTGGATCTTTTTTATTTAAAACTTCAATTTTATCTTTGTTAATAAAAATAAAGTTTTCTTTTGAAGATACATCGTCGTTGAATTTTCCATGTGTAGAGTCATATTTTAATAAATGCGCATTATCTTGTGCATTGCCTGAACCATTAATTGCAACAATTTCTAAATCATGTTTTTTTTTATTTTCGTAATGAGCTCTTAAAATTGTCCTTCCAATTCTACCAAAACCATTAATGGCAACTTTAATTGTCATAGTTAATTAATACCTAAAGATTTTAGTTTTCTATGTAAAGCACTTCTTTCCATTCCAATATAATCAGCTGTTTTAGAGACATTTCCATTATGTCTATTAAGTTGAATTTCAAGATAGTTTTTTTCAAATTTTTCTCTAGCTTCTTTTAAAGGAAATTGAAATGCATCTTCACTGTTACTTTCTTTCGCTGATGAAATTTTTAAAGATTCAGATAAAATTTTATCAACTTCCTCATTTTTACCTGAAGCTAATATAACAACTCTTTCTATTAAATTTCTTAGTTCTCTCACATTTCCAGGCCAATCATAATCGTAAAAAACTGTATTTTTTGAATTTATAACAATTGGTTTTAAACCGTTACTATCAGAAATTTTTTTAACGAAATACTCTATTAAAAAGGGGATATCTTCTTTCACATTTTTTAAATAAGGAGTTTCAATTGGAATGACATTTATTCTATGAAATAAGTCTTCTCTAAAATTACCATTCTCAATCTCCTGCTTTAAATTTTTACTGCTTGAACAAATAACTCTAATATTTACACTAATTTCATCAACACCATTTACTCTGTGAAATTTTTGATCTGACAAGACTCTTAAAATTTTGCCTTGTGTTTGTAATGGCACATCAGAAACATTATCAATTAATAAAGTTCCATTATTAGATTTTTCAAATATCCCTGACACAATTTTATCTTTATTTTCTAAACCAAATAGTTCAAAATCAAAATGATTAGGGTCTAAAATAGCTCCATTAACTACTTTAAATGAATTTTCCGATCTAAATGATTTTTCATGAATAAGCCTACTTACCAATTCTTTTCCGGAACCGGCTGGTCCAGATATTAAAATTCGACTATCAGTTTTTGAAAATTTATCTATCGCGTTTCTTAATTTTACTAGTGTCGACGAATTTCCAACTAATTCATTTGACAAATAAAGATTTTTTTTTAAAGACTTATTTTCTTTTTTTAAATATGAAGTTTCAATCGCTCTATTAACAAAGTTCAGTAATCTATCTTTATTAAAGGGCTTTTCTAAAAATTCAAATGCACCAAGTTTTATTGAGTCAACTGCAATTTTAATATTTGCATGGCCGGATATCATAATAACAGGAACATCTGTATCTACTGATTTAATAAATTTTAATACATCGATGCCATCCCTATTTTTTTCATCTAATAAAACATCTAATATGACCAAATCTGGCAATTTTTTTTTAATTTCTGATAGTGCCTTTTCAACAGTATCAGCTTCACGAACAAAAAAATTGTTGTCTTTTAAGATTTCATGTACTGCAAATCTAATATCTTTTTCATCGTCAATTAGTAAAATTTCACTTTTCATTAATTAATCTTAATACTTAATTTAATTTTAGCTCCATTGCTTTTTTCTATAAAATTTAAATCGCCCCCATGTTGGTGTAAAATTTTAGAAACAATTGACAATCCAAGACCCGAGCCATGTTGCTTTGTTGTCGTCAAAGGTGAAATTAAATCTTTTGGCGTAGTTTTAAAACCAACGCCATTATCTTCAATTGTAATGTAAATAAAATCATTATTATTTTCTACGAAAATATTTATTATTCCATGTAAATTTCTATCTAACTCTTGTTTTTCATGAATAGATTCAAGAGAATTTTTAATAATATTTATTAAAACTCGTGAAATTTGATTTAGATCAAATTCAAATATATCTTTAGTGCTGTTATAGTTTAAATCAAAAATTATTTTATTTTCAGATAACTTATATAAATTGATACTATCTTGTATTAATTTTTTTAAATTGTTAGACTTTTTAATAGGGTTTGGCATTCTTGCAAAATCTGAAAACTCATTTGCTAACTTTCCTATATCCTCTACCTGCCTTGATATAATGCTTAAATAATTTTCAAAATCAGCCTTATCAATGTTAATTTGTTTTGAATACCTATCTTTAATTCTCTCTAATGAGAGTGTAATTGGAGTTAAGGGATTCTTAATTTCATGCGCGAGTTTTTTTGCTACCATTTCCCAAGCTTGATATCTTTCTGATAAAGCAATTTTATTTTTTTGAGCCTGAATCTCTTGTGTCATTATATTAAACGTTTGATATAATTTTTTAAAATCATCATCTTCTTTTTCATCTTTTAATTTTACATCAAGATTTCCAGTAGAAACCTCTTTTGCTGCAAATATTAATTTGATAATCGGTTTTGAAATTTTATTAGCTATATTAATTGCATATATTCCAGATAACAAAATTAATGAGCTAACAATCACAATGTAAACTAATGCAAAACTAATCTGAAGACCAAGACTATTAGATTTTAATTTATAATAAAATGTAGATGCCTCACCAGTTTTTTTTAAAAAATTAACTGTTTCTGGGTCAACATATCTAATGGTGTATAAAAAAATATTATCAGGGGTGTTTAATTTTACTAAAGCATTTGTTTGATTTTTATTTGCATCAGAAATTAGTATAGTTTGTCCATTTTGAGCCATATCTAAAAAAGTTTTTAATGGTGAGATAAAATTACTTTTATTAGTAAATGAGGTAGAAAACAGAAGTAGACCATCTTTATTAATTAAATAAGATTCTTCAATTTTTCTAAATCTAGATTGTTGATCAAAATAATTTTGAAATAGAGGTTTATTTTCATTATATAAATTAAAATTACGATTTAAATCATTTGCCATTGCTAATATTTCACCTTTTATAGAATTTTGATTTTCCTCAAGATAATTTCTTGCAACCTCAACTGAATTATTAACTACATCATTAACTTTTTTATCAAACCACTTTTCAATACCAAGGTTAAAAAGCATTAGAGAAAATACTGCTACAAAAATAGATGGGACCGCTGTTACAAAAATAAAATATTTTATAAAATTTAGATTTGTTCTTACACCTGTAATTTCTTTAGATTTATATAAAAAAACTACAAGCTTTCTAATAATTAAAAAAAATAATAAACAAATAATTAATATGTTTATGATTAATATAAACTGAATATTATTTTCATTTAATTGAACAAAACTGCTTCCAGAAAATGTATAAAGTGTAAAAATTCCAAAAATGATTGAAAGAAAAGTACTAATGTATAAAAGTAAATTTGAACTTAATATTTTTTTAATCATTTTTTATGAATTATTGCGCTATAATTTTAGCTGCTGGCAAAGGTCATAGATATTCAAAAAATATACCAAAACAATATACAGTATTTGATAATGAATTAATAATAAATTACTCTCTTAAAATATTTTCTGAATTAAAACCAATTAAAAAGATAATTTTAGTAATTAATAAGCCCCAGTTTAAAAAATTTAAAGATCAAGTTTATAAAAATAAAAAAATCACAATAATTGAAGGGGGAAAGGAAAGGAAAGATTCAGTATTTCTTGCTCTTAAGAAATTAAAAACAAAAAATTATAAAAAAGTTTTAATACACGATGCAGCAAGACCATTTTTAAAAAAAAAATTAGTTAATAAAATTATTAAATCTTCTATAAAAAATGATGCTGTAATTCCATACATACCAAACACCGACTCTATAGTTTTTAAAAACAAAATTTTAGATAGAAAAAAAGTACTGTCGATTCAAACACCTCAATGTTTTTCTTTTAAAAAAATATTTTCTTTGCATAAAGAATATAAAAATAAAGAGTTTAACGACGAATCTTCATTATTTTTTTTAAAAAATTTTAAAGTTAAAAAAATACTTGGAGATCATAATAATATTAAAATTACTCTTAAAAATGATTTAAATAATAAAAAAGAAATGTTCTATGGGATTGGCTATGACATTCATAAATTAGAAAAAAAATATAAATTATATTTAGGAGGTATATATATACCATACCCATTGGGTACAGTTGGTCACTCCGACGGTGATCCTGTAATACATGCTTTAATAGATTCTCTTTTAGGATCTAAAAAATTAGGGGATATAGGAACTTTATTTCCAAATAATAAAAAATTTAAAAACAAAAGATCAACTTTTTTTTTAAAAAAAGTAATTAATCTTATTGAAGAAAAAAATATTAGAATAAATAATATTGATATTAATATTATCGCTGAAAAACCAAACCTAAAAAAATATAAGAAAATTATATCAAAGAATCTTGCAAAAATTTGTAATATTAATGAAAAACGAATAAGCGTTAAAGGAAAGACAACTGATAGACTTGGTAATATTGGAAAAAATAAATCAATTGCATGTGAGGTAATAACATCTGTCACAAATAATTAATTTTAATAAAAAATTTTTTACTTTATTTGGAGTGGGATTTTTACCTATTCCAGGAACGATGGGATCGCTTATTGCTATAATAATTTATTATTTATTTTATAATTATCTTAATACTTCTTTTTTTATATTCTTCATTATTACTATTTTTTTTTATTCTTTTTACTTTTTAAACAAAACATTGAATCAATCTTTTTCGTCCTCTGACCCAAAAGAAATTGTAATAGACGAATTTATAGGTCAATCAATACCTCTGCTAATATGTGAAAATAATTTTTTTTTAATAATACTATCTTTTTTATTATTTAGACTTTTTGACATTAGCAAACCGTGGCCAGCAAGTTATTTTGATTTAAAAATTAAAAATGCAACAGGAGTTATAATGGATGACATAATTGCAGGGTTATATTCATTTTTAATCATTTATTTATGCATCTAAACAATCAACTAAAAAACTTAACTAAAATACTAAAAAAAAATAAAATAAAAGTAGCTGTAGCAGAATCCTGCACCGGTGGTTTAATTAGTTATAATTTAACAAAAATACCTGGGGCATCTAAATACTTTATGACTGGCATAGTTTCGTATTCAAATAAATCAAAGATTGAACTTCTTAAAGTAAGACAAAGAACCTTAACAAAATATGGATCAGTTAGTCCAGAAACATGTAAAGAAATGTGTAAAAATTTACTTAAAATTACAAAATCAAATATAGCTATATCTGTAACTGGTGTAGCTGGTCCAGATGGTGGAACTAAAAAAAAACCTATAGGTCTTGTTTATATTGGCATTTGTAGCAAAAAAAATTTAGAAATAATTAAATTTAATTTTAATAAAAAACTATCAAGATTAAATATTCAAAATCAGACTTTAATTAAAGCTATTAAATTAATAAAAAATCACGTTAATATTTTATAGTTTCTCTAGCTCGTTGTTCAAAAGAATTTAAAATTTTTTCAAACCCATAATTAAAAAACTTACTAAATATAATATTAATGATTGGATTTTTTAATTCGATATCTATAAAAAAATTTACAGTACACGACTTTTTATCGATTACTTCAAATTCCCAAATATTTAATAATTTTTTTATATTTCCACTTATAGAGGTTACTTCAATCTTTGAATTTTTATCATCGTAAAAAACATTGCTGGTATAAATCTCTCTAAAAGACTTAAAGCCTATCTCTAAATCAGCTGTTATTTTTAAGTTTTTTTTATTTTTATCAATTGATAAAATTTTTGAATTGACACACCATGGTAAAAAAATTTTATAATCCTCAATTTTTAAAACTAATTCAATAAGATCTTTTTTAGAATAATTAAATGTTTTTGTAATTTTTTTAACTGGCAATTTAGATTAGGTTGTTAAATCTTCTCTTTTTCAAAATATCAAAATCCTCAGAGGCATGATAAGAAGATCTTGTTAATGGGCTTGATGAAACTAATAAAAATCCTTTTCCTTCTGCTATTAATTTGTAATTTTCAAACTCTTCAGGAGTTATAAAATTTTTTATTGGATAATGTTTTACGCTTGGTTGCAAATATTGACCAATAGTCAAAAAATCTACCCCTGCTACTCTTAAATCATCCATAACTTGCATAATTTCTTCTTTTGTTTCACCTAAACCTACCATTAGACCTGATTTAGTAAAAATATTTGAACTATAGTCCTTAACTTTCTTTAATAAATCTAAAGACTGAAAATAACGAGAACCAGGCCTTACTTTTAAATAAAGACGTGGAATAGTTTCTAGATTATGATTAAAAACGTCAGGTTTTGCGTCTACAACAATTTTATAAACATCCCCTTTTCTTAAAAAATCGGGTGTTAAAACTTCAACAGTTGTTTTATCATTATATTTTTTAATTTCGGAAATAACATTTGCAAAATGTTTTGCTCCTCCATCCTCTAAATCATCTCTGTCAACTGAAGTTATGACTACATGTAGTAATTTTAAATCTTTAACACTTTGTGCAATTTTTTTAGGCTCAAGAAGATCTAAGGATTGTGGAACTCCAGTTTTAACATTGCAGAATGCACAAGCTCTGGTGCAAGTATCTCCCATAATCATAAATGTTGCATGTTTTTTACTCCAACATTCATTAATATTTGGACAGGAAGCTTCCTCGCAAACTGTAAAAAGATTATTTTTTTTTAAAATATTTTTGGTTTCAATATATTCATTAGAGTGGCCAGCTCTTACTCTTATCCATGATGGTTTTTTTTGAATTGGATGGTCAATATTATTAACTTTTTCAGGATGTCTAACTGTCATTTTTGATTAATAATATAGATCTTTTCGCCTTTTTTTCCCAATACAAAATAATCTCTATAAATTTCATCGAGATAATCTTTATTTATATTCACTGATAAAAAATCATTTTTTTTTGTTAAAAAATTAATTTCTTTTTTTATTTCTAAATTTTTTTCTTGAAATCCATTTAATAAACTTTTCTTTTTAAAAAACTCAATAAGACCTCTGTCTCCTCCAAAAAAATTAAAAACAATATATAAGATTATTAAAAGTATTATAAAATAAAATTTTTTTTCAGGAATTGAGTTGCTTAAATTACTCATTTTAATATTGACATTTGAGATTTTTTTCCAATCTCTTCTTCTATTCTTAATAATCTATTATATTTTGCAACTCTTTCAGATCTTGCTAACGAACCAGTTTTAATTTGAGAAGATTCAGTTGCAACTGCTAAGTCAGCAATAAAAGTATCCTCGCTATCACCAGATCTATGTGAAATGATTGTGTTAAAATTATTTTTTTTGGCAAAATTAATAACTTCTAAAGTTTCAGAAACTGTACCAATCTGATTAGGTTTAATTAAAATTGCATTAGCCGCTGATACATTAACACCTTTTTTTAATCGAATTAAATTTGTTACAAATAAATCATCACCGACAATTTGAATTTTTTTTCCTAACTCTTTAGTTAATTTTTTCCAAACATTCCAATCATCCTCATAAATTGGATCTTCAATAGAAACGATCGGAAAATTATTACATAGCTTTTTATAATAATGAATCAGTTGATCTGAAGTAACGGTATTTTTATTTTCCTTAATTTTGTATTTTCCAGAAGTATAAAGTTCGTTTGCAGCTACATCTAAACAAATATTAATATCTTTACCTATTTTTAAACCAGATTTTTTTACTGCTTTAATTATATATTCTATTGCTTTTTCATCGCTATCAAAGGATGGCGCGAAACCTCCTTCATCACCAAGATTAGTATTAAATTTTTTTAATTTTAATTCTTCTTTTAAATTTTGAATAACTAAAAAAGACATTCTTAAACAGTCCTTAAAGGATTTTGCTCCATCAGGCCTAATCATAAATTCTTGAATTTGCAGAGAATTGTTAGCGTGAGCTCCTCCATTAATTATATTTAACATTGGAAATGGTAACTTATTTTTATTATTACCTCCTAAGTACTTATATAATGGAGTTTTATTGTATGCTGCAGCTGCTTTAGCGTTTGCAATGGAAACTGCCAAAATAGCATTAGCGCCTAATCTTTTTTTATTCTCAGTACCATCTAATTTAATTAAGAAATTATCTATTTTTTTTTGATTAAAAACTGAAAAACCTGAAATTGCTTTATTGATTTCTAAATTAATATTCTTTACAGCATCTAGAACTCCTTTTTTTAAATACTCCTTGCTTTGGTCTCTAAGTTCATGAGCTTCATATGATCCAGTGGAGGCCCCTGAAGGCACTATTGATTGACCTACAGAACCATTAGCTAATATTACTTCTGCTTCTACTGTTGGAAAACCCCTGCTATCAAAAACCTGTCTTGCTTTAACCTTTTTAATAACTGACATTACTATTTTGACTTAATTAATTTATCTATTCCTATTAAATCTTTAAGCAAACTCTCTAAGTTGCTAAGAGGTATCATATTTGCTCCATCAGATGGGGCCTTGTCAGGATTATCATGGGTCTCCAAAAATATCGTTGAAACCCCTACGGCAACAGCAGCTCTTGATAATGAATTAACAAATTGTCTTTCACCACTACTACTATCGCCTTTACCTCCGGGCTGTTGAACGGAATGGGTGGCATCAAAAACCACTGGATAACCAAAATCTGCTAAAATTGATAATGAACGCATATCAGAAACTAATGTGTTATATCCAAAACTAACTCCTCTTTCCGTAACTAATATTTTATCATTACCACTCTCTTCTATTTTTTTTATAACATTCTTCATATCCCAAGGAGCTAGGAATTGTCCTTTTTTAACATTAACGACTTTATTTGTTTTAGCAGCAGCAATTAATAAGTCTGTCTGTCTACATAGAAAAGCTGGTATTTGTATAACATCAACAACTTTGGAAACTATTTTACATTGTTCCTCATTATGAACGTCTGTTAAAACAGGAATATCTAAATCTTTTGAAATGTAATCAAATATAGACAATGACTTATCAAGGCCAATTCCTCTTTTAGATTTTAAACTTGTTCTATTGGCTTTATCGAAAGAACTTTTAAAAATAAATCCTATCTTTAATTTATTTGTTATTTCTTTAACTTTTGAGGCAATCATGTGACAGTGATCTTTACTTTCAATTTGACAAGGACCCGCAATTAAAGTCAGGGGGAGATTATTACCTAAATTTAATTTTTTAATTTTAATAATTTTATTTTTCATGAATTTAATTCTTTATTTTTAATAGCAGCATCAATAAATGAAATAAATATTTCATGAGGATGGAAAGGTCTTGATTTTAATTCTGGATGAAATTGGACTCCCACAAACCAAGGGTGATCTTTCAGTTCTATAGCTTCTGGTAATTTTCCATCCGGTGAATTAGCTGAAAATATAACACCTTTTTTTTCTAACATTGATTTATAAGAATTATTTACTTCATATCTGTGTCTATGTCTTTCGTGAATTAAGGTTTTATTGCCATAAATTTTGTAAAGTAATGAATTTTTTTTAACTTTTGCAGGGTAAGAACCTAATCTCATTGAACCACCAATTTTATATTTTTCTCCCTTTAAAATCTTTTTGCCTTTTATCCATTCTTCCATAAGACAAACTACAGGATTTTTTGTCTTAGATAATTCTGTAGAATTTGAATCTTTTAGACCTAATAAATTTCTTGAAAATTCTATAACTGAAATTTGCATTCCAAAACATATTCCAAAAAAGGGTATTTTTTTACCTCTCGCTAATTGAACAGATAAAATTTTACCTTCAACGCCACGTTTTCCAAAACCGCCAGGTATTAAAATTCCATTTGATTTACCTATTTTATATTCTAAATCTTTTAAATTCTTAATATCTGATGACTCAATCCAATTAAGATCTAAATCTACATTATTATAAACTGCAGCATGAATTAATGCTTCATTTAAAGATTTGTAAGCATCTTTTAAATGCGTATATTTGCCCACAATAGAAATTTTAATATTGTTTTTTTTGTTATTTAGTTTTTTATTAAAAGATTTCCAATTATCTAATTTTGGATTTTTTTTATTAACAATTTTAAAATGTTCCAATATTTTTTTATCTAATCCTTCTTCTTGATACTTAATTGGAACCTCATAAATTGATTTTACATCGATGGATTGAAATACGTTTGATTTTTTTACATTGCAAAATAATGCGATTTTAGCTTTTTCTTCATTAGGAATTAAACTTTCAGAACGACACAAAATCATGTCAGGCTGTATACCAATGCTTCTAAGTTCTTTTACAGAATGTTGAGTTGGCTTTGTTTTTAATTCAGCTGCACTTTTAATATAAGGAACTAAAGTTAAGTGAATAAATAAACAATTTTTAGTTCCGACTTCATTAGAATATTGTCTAATGGCTTCTAAAAAAGGCAAACTTTCAATATCTCCTACCGTTCCACCTATTTCACAAATTACGAAATCTTCATTAGTCAGATCACTAGTAATAAATTTTTTTATTTCATCAGTAACATGTGGAATAATTTGTACAGTTGATCCTTTATATTGACCGTTTCTTTCTTTAATTATTATATTTTGATAAATTTTTCCTGTTGTAATATTGTCTGATTTTTTTGAATTTATTTCTGTAAACCTTTCGTAGTGTCCAAGATCAAGATCTGTTTCTGCTCCATCTTCTGTTACATAAACCTCGCCATGCTCATAAGGATTCATTGTGCCTGGGTCTATATTTAAGTAAGGATCTAATTTTCTAATTCTTACTTTATAACCTCTAGATTGTAATAAAGTTGCTATAGAAGCAGAAGCTATACCTTTGCCAAGAGATGAAACCACGCCGCCGGTAACAAAAATAAAACGCGCCATGGAAGTTCACTATAGATTATTTAACAACAATCACAAAGAGAATAGTAAAATAAATTATTTTGAATTTGGAATTTTGGGCTGAGAATTACTATTTTTATCTAATTTCTCTATCTTATCAATGATAGATTTTTGGGAAATATCTTTTTTATTAATAAGGGTCAAAGAGATGCTTGTTAAAATAAATAAAAATGCAAGAATAGCGGTAAATTTTGTCAAAAAATTCCCAGCAGATCTTGACGTCATTAAATTATCACTATTGCCGCCTATTCCTAAAGCTCCGCCATCTGACTTTTGGAGTAACACCGATCCAATTAAAAGAACTGCTAAAAATATATGAATAATTAATAATAAAGTTTGCATAAATTATTTAAAATAATTTTTTATAATTTTAATAAAGCTTGTGCTTTTTAATGAAGCTCCTCCAATTAAAAAACCTGATATTAAACTAATCTTACTTAAATTTGCAACATTATCAGTTGTTACAGACCCACCATATATCATTATAGGTGACTTAACCCTATATTTATCTTTTAAAAATTTTTTAAGATTTGTATAAATTTTATTTAAATAATTATTAGTTGGAATAACACCTGTGCCTATTGACCATATTGGCTCGTAAGCAATAATTAAATTATTAAAATTAATTTTTTTTTTATCTAAAGAACTTGAAATTTGTTTTTTTAGAACATTTAGTGATAATTGCTTGTTTTTTTGTGATAAATTCTCTCCAATACAAAAAATAATTTTTAGTTTATTTTTTAAAGCAATATTTATTTTTTCTTTTATAGTCTTAAAATCTTCATCAATTATTCTTTTTTCTGAATGGCCAATAATAACATAATCAGCTCCTGATTCTTTTAACATCTTAGCACTTATCTGACCTGTAAATGGACCATTATTTAAATTAATTTTACTTATATCTTGAGCGCCAAATTCTATTAATTTACTTTTAATTCTTTGACTAAAAAAATTTAATAAGTTTGCAGGTGGACAAAATATAATTTTTTTAAATTTATAAATCGTATTTTTTTTAAAAAAATTAAAAACTCTTTCTATTTCCTTAATAGAATTATGATTTCCATTCATTTTCCAATTTGCAATGAAATATATAGTTTTGTTCATAAATCGGTTATATCTAAACTAAAATAATCATTTTTTAAAATAATAAATGTTATCATCTTTAAGAAAATTCTCAGAAACAATAATAGCTAAAATTTTTATTGCATTAATTGCTTTAAGTTTTGTGTTTTGGGGAATAAATGATTTTTTTAGATCCAGTTATAGTAATTCTGTCGCAGAAATTGATGGTGAAGAAATATCTTTTAATCAATTCATAAATGAATTTAATAAAATCATTAGAAATAATAATATTGAATCTGAAAAAGTAGCAATTAGTAAAAATATTCACATACTTGCTATATCTAATATTGTATCTGAAAAACTTTTAAAAAATCATTCAAAAAAACTAGGAGTTATTATTGATGATACAACAATAGCTATAGAAATTAAAAATAATCGGGAATTCAAAGATAAAGAATCGTTTTCAAGAACAAAATATGAAAAATTTTTATTAGAAAAAAATATTAATTCAAAAATTCTTGAAGATCAAATTGATAGGAATCTTAAAAAAAAAATAATCACAGAATCAATTTCTGGATTTATTCCTAATAATAAAAAATATTCAGAAGAAATATTAAAAAATAAAATAAATATTTTGTATGAAGATTTTCTTAGAAAAGATTACAAAATTATAATTAATGAAAAGCAACTAAATAATTATCTTAAAAATATTTAAAAATGATCTTTTCAACTTTTGGTGAATTCAAAAAAAACTTAAAAAACAAAAATTTTTCACAAATTTATGCAATTAAAGATAAACCAAAATTAGAAACCATTGAGAAATTAATTGAATTAGTCTCTTTAAATAAAGATAGTTTTATATTTGAATCTGTTGAAAAAGTTAAAATTAGAGGAAGGTACACAATATTTGGCTTTAATCCAGATCTTATAATTGAAACAAAAAATAATCGTATAATTCAAAACATAAATAATAAAAAAATAATTTTAAAAAAAAATCCATATAATTATTTAAATAAGTTAATTAGTAATTTTCATTTTCAAACATCAAAAAAATTACCCTTAATGTCTGCTATGTTAGCTGGTTATTTTAGTTATGATATAATTAGATTTAAAGAAAAAATTTCAAATAATTGTAAAGATGACTTAAAAATTCCTGATGTTAAATTAATCCGTCCTCAGCTAATAATTATTCACGACAATGAAAAAAATAAAATATTTTTTATACAAAATATTTATAATTTAATAAAAAATAAAAATTTAAAAAAATTATATTCATTAAAATGTGATGAAATAAATAAGTTTATTGCTAAAATTAATAATACTTGCATCTCAAACAGCTATTTAAATAAAAATAAAAAAAAAAATAAAATAATAAGTAATATTTCGAAAAAAAACTTTTTAGATTCAATATCGACAGCAAAAGAATTAATTAATAATGGAGAAATATTTCAAGTTGTTTTGAGTCAAAGATTTGAAAGTACACTAAACAAAACACCTATTAATTTTTATAAAAAATTGAGAATATTAAATCCATCTCCTTTTATGTTCTTTTTTAATTTTGATAATTTTAAAATAGCAGGTAGTAGTCCTGAAATTCTTGTAAGAGTTAGAAATAATAAAATTACTATTAGACCTATTGCGGGAACAAGACCTAGAGGTAAAAATTTAAAAGAAGACTATAAATTTCAAAAGGAACTAATTAATGATAAAAAAGAAATTTCTGAACATCTTATGTTGTTGGATCTAGGACGTAACGATGTTGGGAAAGTTTCAAAAATCGGGAGTGTAAAAGTTGATCAAAAATTTAAAATTGAAAAATACTCTCATGTTATGCATATCGTTTCAAATGTTGTTGGTGATTTTGATAATAAAAATACTTTATTAGACACTTTGTTTTCTGGTTTCCCAGCAGGCACAGTGTCTGGAGCGCCTAAAATTAGAGCGATGGAAATTATTGATGATTTAGAAATATCTAAAAGAAAATTATATGCTGGTGGCATTGGATACTTCACGCCTAATAATGAAATGGACACATGCATTGCCTTAAGGACTGCTTTAATTATTAATAATAAAATCTATGTGCAATCTGGAGCTGGAATTGTTGCTGAAAGCATTCCTTTAAACGAATACAAAGAAACAGTTAATAAGGCTAAAGCATTATTTGAAGCTGCTAAATAAATGAGAAAAATATTGTTAATTGATAACTATGATAGTTTTACATACAATATTTTTCATTCTCTATCTGAATTAGGATCAAAAGTTGAGATATATAGAAATGACAAAATTTCATTAGAACAAATTTCAAAAAAAAATTTTGATAAAATTGTTATATCGCCTGGTCCGGGTCATCCTAATAGTTCTGGTATCTGTATAAATCTTGTCAAAAATTTTTACAAAAAAATTCCTATTCTAGGAATATGCCTGGGTCATCAAATTATAGGCGCTGCTTTTGGCAGTGTAATTAAAAGAGCAAAAATTATTATGCATGGGAAATTAAGTAAGATTATTCATAATGGTTCAAAACTATTTAAAAAAATTCCTAAAAATTTTTATGCAACCAGATATCATAGTCTTATAATAGACAATAAAACACTTAATCAAGATTTTGAAATCTCAGCAAAAACAAAAGATAATATTATTATGGGCATAAATCATAAAAAATATCATCTTTATGGTATTCAATTTCATCCCGAAAGTATTAAAACTAGTTTTGGTAGAACAATCTTTAAAAACTTTTTAAAAATTAAATGAACATAAAAAATTTAATAGCAAAATTAATTCATAATAAAGATTTGTCTGATTCAGAGTTAAATCTTCTATTTAATAAAATTATTAATGCTGAAATTAATGAAAATTTAATTTCTGCAATTTTAACTTTAATAACTAGAAATGGATTTAATTATAAATACATTTTAATAGCTGCAAAAATTCTAAGAAGAAAATTAATTAAAGTTAAAGTTCCAAAAAATTCAATAGACACTTGTGGGACGGGCGGTGACGGAAAACATACGCTAAACATTTCAACAGCAGCTGCAATTGTATTAGCTGGTTTAGGAGTTAATGTGGCAAAGCATGGAAATAGATCAATAACATCAAAATGCGGGTCAGCGGATGTATTGGAAAAACTTGGTATTAATATACTGGAAAATAAAAAAAATTTAGAAAAAAAAATTAAGAAAGAAAATTTTATTTTTTTATTCGCTCCACATTATCATTTGGCAATGAAAAATGTTTCTACTGTAAGAAAAAATCTTCCTTTTAAAACAATCTTTAATCTTTTAGGTCCTCTAATAAACCCAGCTCTAGTTAAAAGACAAATTATTGGTATCTTTGACAAAAAATTATTAATTCCTTATATAAATGTTTTAAAAAGTTTGGGTCATAAAAAAGCATGGGTTTTTCACAGTAATGAAGGTTTGGATGAAATATCCATCTTTAATAAAACTAAAGTTTACGAATTAAATAAAAATAAAATTAAAAGTTTTGTTATTAATCCAAAATCTTTAATTAAAAAAAAATATAACTTTAAATCAATTCTTGGCAAAGATGCAAATTATAACAGTAAAAAAATAATAGAAATATTTAATGGAAAACATAATGCTTTTTTAGAAATTGTTGCTCTAAATGCTGCAGCTGGATTAGTAATTTCTGAAAAGGAAAATAATTTTAAAAAAGCATATAATATGTCAAAAAATTATCTACTTTCAGGAAATGCTATTAAAAAAATTAAACAATTAACTAAATAATGAATATTTTAAAAAAAATTACTAATTATAAAAAAAAAAAAATTATTTTTAATAAAAAAAAAACAAATT
>Ga0222713_10003397_pt1 | contig 16533 bp, 15 predicted proteins | sample C33_649DmetaG_FD_165061 | JGI IMG/M metagenome (GOLD analysis project Ga0222713, IMG submission 165061) | Estuarine water microbial communities from San Francisco Bay, California, United States - C33_649D | ecosystem: Environmental > Aquatic > Marine > Unclassified | place: USA: California...
ACTCAGCAATCCAAGGAAACGGTTACAAGTCCCTTGAAGAGGGTCAGGCAGTTACATTCGAAGTAGTCCAAGGTCCAAAAGGTCCTCAGGCTGACGCTGTAAACCCTGCATAAATAACCATTAACCTCGAGTACTAACTCGAAAAATTTGGGGCCTGCTAGAAATAGCGGGCCCTATTTATTTTCTAAAGCATTACGCAATAAACTAAAACTTGCTATGAGTACAAATGCTTTAGTAATAGAACAGCGCGAGCTTTCTCTTTTGAACTTTGAGTTCAGAAAAGCCATCGCCTGGGGCTGGAGCATTCTTGGCGTTTTCTCAATAATTTCAGCATTAACTTCACAATCTAATATCCAAAGCTGGCAGATTTACTTCTCTGTCACAGTACTGGCTTCAATGTTTTTTGCCTACATACTGGACTACAAATTTCAAACTGCCATAGTTTATGCACCGCTTGTATTGGTTCAATTGTTTTCCCCATTCTTTCTAACTGATCGATCTCAGAACCCTTGGATTTCCATTGGCTTACTTGCAGTTGCAACTATCGTCAGTATAAGTAATATCAGCAATCCTGCAATCTCAATCTCACTTTCAATTCTCGTCATTGTTTTGCAACAATTTATCGCCTCGCAGGATCTGCCATCGATTACAGATACAAATGATTTACTACTACTACAAGGCTACTTTGGTGTTACCTGGTGCCTGTTAATTACATTTGGACTTTTCTATATTCGCAGAGGCTACATCCGTTATCACGACAATATTGAAGAGCAACTAAATCTAGTTTATGAAAATCAATTAGTGCGGAGCAAAAATGCCTTAGCAATCAATACTCAGGACTACCGAAACTTGCAATTACATGGGACTGTATTAAATACCTTAATTTATGCTCGCGATAATTTGAACTTGTCAGATCCAAAAACAAGGGTGGATCTTGCAACTCTTATACAAAAAGATGTAGCGATATTACGCAATGATGCAACTCCTGCTGATTCACTAGAAAATCGGATCAGGCAAGCGGTTAATGAAATAGGAAATAGAGGGATCGATATTTGGCTGGAGCCCATTAAAGATTTCGATGTTGAGGAGAGTATAAAATTACAGATTCTTGAGATTCTTCGAGAGAAGGTTCTTAACATTAAAAAACACACCCAGGCACAAAACTGTGAAATCTCCATTGGAATTAAGCCGATTAAAGTAAGTGGCTTCGCCTTTGTTCGTCCTAACCAATATTACTTAGTGATCGAAATCAAGGACGATGCTATAAAATTTGATCCGCGCACTGAATCAGAGCACAGAATTAATGCACTAGCTTCAAAATCCTTAAATCGAATTCTTGAACCAATTCTTGCTAAGCAAAAGATTATTATTGATAACGCAAGAACTAGTCATCTAATTGAAATTCCACTCATAAATTTCCAGCCAAACGCTGCCCAAAAGTTATTTAATTTAAGGAATCAATCGCAAGAGTTTGTGGCAAAATCATATGTTTTGCTCAGCATGTTATATGGCGCAATTTGTTTGCCCGCTTTGCTGCGAGTTAATGTGCCAACGGAAATCTTCCTGCTTTGCTCATTGGTCGTGGCCGGTTCTCTAATCTCAGTCTTCACACCTAAATACAATATTCCAATTACCCTAGCAAATGCCTTGGTTTCATTATTTCCAATTATGTTAGCTGTTCAAGGAGATGTTATTTGCAAGAACCTTGACTACCTTCCTTGGATTTTTAACGGATTGATTGGGCCAATATTCTTCGCAGTACTTACGATTCCAGTCAGAGTTGTCAGATGGATACCCGTAGCGTTATTTCTCCTTGAATCAATCATCGCAACAAGTTTGTTGCCGCCTTCATGTGGTGGATTGTTATCTGGATCCATTCCGGGCATACTTATTTTATCATTCTTAGCGGTTTTAGTTTTAAGAATTCGCCAAAGAAGTTATAAGAAAGACCAGATTGTGATTAATAAATTCCAATCTGATTCATATTCATTTGCTGAAACCAGATTGCGTTTAGAACTTGAGCGAGATGAAATTGTTGAGAGCCTGGCAAAATACGCAGCTAGTATTCCGCTTAGTACAAGAGATTCTAAAGCGCTCGTAAGTCAATTGAATTTCTATATATTAGAGATCAGAGCCCTTCTAGTCTCTGCTGAATATTTTGATAACAAATTGGTGCAGGCCGTCTACTATTTAGTTAAGGGCAGATTGCGCCAGGATCGATACTCTGAGCTTCACATAGTTACAGATAAATTTGATGAGTTTGAATCTGAAAACTCTTACTCTGAGTTAGAGAAAGCTCTTAAGTTTCAGCTTAGAAATGAGCCGCTTCGCATTTCAATCCTAACTTCAGATAAAACGGAGATTCGCTATACCGAGATTGAAAAAGAGAACTTAATTCCTAAAGTCCTTTTTGAAGATGCAAATATTCGGTTAGTAAGAAATTAACCCTTTGGTTTTGGTGGGATCTCCCCCACCTTTGTCTTTAATTTATTAATTGAATTAACTGGTGATAAATCTTTTCCAGCTTTCCAAGCTTCCAGGTACTTCCATGGAGATAACATTCCTCGCTTAACCCACCAAACTCCTTTTTCAGTTGGCCAGGAAATACCAAAGTGAAGGTGGGGCGCTGTACCCCTTGCTGATCCAGTTGAACCAACCTCTCCTAATTTTTGTCCAGCAACCACAGCAACACCTGTTGCAATTCCTGTTTCAACCTTTGCTAAATGCGATCCGTAGTACCTAACGCCATCACTTCCTATCATTGAAACTGATAAGCCCCCACGGTCTTGGCCTATGTTTGTTTTGCCTTTCCAGATATCTTTATAAACAACCTCATCAACTACTCCACTAATTGGAGCGACAAAGGCACACCCTTTTTTGGCTTGGATGTCAGTGGCTGGATAATCATGATGATATTTGCCGTACTTCGCAGTGCAGTTAGCAATTGGGAATATGTAGGTTGGGGCGGCGCTTGAGGACGGTGCAGTGAATACGTTTACCAAAACTACGAGGATTAATAACTTGATTTTCACAGACCAAGTATCTAGTACTTAGGGTTGTTTTCCATTCTTTAGGGGTACATTTTTCCTTCTTTTCGATGAAACAGGCAGCCTTTCAATTTGAATTGTCTGAATTAATGCTGAGCTGCCGAACTGCAGATCTGTGGTTGAATTACTACATGAATTATCACTAATTCCATCACTTCCTGAGTATCTAACTAAAACATAAAATTTATACTGATCAAGCCAGGAATCAGAATTATTAATTAAATATCTCGAGCTACTATTTGAAAGTTTTAAATCACTTACTCTGGTTTGAAGCGTGCTTGCTGTGCCCGAATCTAAATACGAGGAATAAGAACTAGACCCACTAATAAATCTTAAATTTGACGAAGGTGAATAGGCCGTTGTGGAGTCAGTCGGTGATGCTAAATCTAGACAGATGTATCCTGAACCATCAGTATTCAAGGGTTTTATCGGTAAATTGGTTGATTTATTCAGCGGATTTACTTTAATTACACTAGGAATTTTTAAGCTTGGATTGAAGTTCGAAGAATAATTCGCTCCTGCAACTACGAATCTGATAACTGCAATTCCATTTCCACCTTGCCCAGGTCGATCTAAGTTTCCACCTCGTGAGTCTGAAGATGCTAAGTAATTATCAACGCCTGATTTAAATGCTTGACCTCCGCCACCTCCGCCACCGCAACCGTGGACGCCTGATGACGCATTTACATATGCAGAAGAAGTGCTTGAATCAATATTTCTTGTCGAAGTCGCCGCTTGACCTCCGCCACCTAGCCCACCGGGACCACCTAATGGTGCCCATTTAATGGCTCCAATCGTGTTTTCAGATCTCGCCGTAGGTACCGTTTTATTTCCGTCCCATGTGTATGTCCAGAGTTTGCCACCCGCCTTTAACGCAAAAAAACTTGTTGAGCTATTACTGGTACTTGCAGCTGTTCCCGTGGATCCGCCACCGCCACCGCCACCGCCAAAGTAAAAATTGCACACTCCTTGGTACCAAGATTGAATACCGTTTCCGCCAAGCCCGCCCATTGCTCCTTGTCCTGCAATATCAATTCCGTCACATCCGTCAGCAAATCGATACCTATAGCTCGCATAACTACAAGCAAATTCTCTGGTACCAGAAGTAAAGGCAGCACCACCACCACCACCACCACCTTCCCAAGCTTGAAGTCCAACTCCATTTGAAGCAGTTGTTCCATCACCGAAACCATTCGCTAATGCAGTGAGGGTGTCAGACATCCTTGGTGCTGTTGTATATGCAGTTGTAGTGTCCAAAATAACTTCACGAGCATTGCCAATTCCCGTTGTTGTTCGATATGCCGAGGAGCCACCGCGCCCACCAGTTCTGCCGTTTGCACTAATACCACCATCCGAACCTCTTTCAACTCCTCCAGTATTCTTTGCACATCCTCCGCCTTCAGCAATGAATGCACTTAGCTTTGATGTTCCACCGAAAGACACGGTTGAAGTTTCAGTTGCACCAACAACCCCTCTACGACAAGTTATCGTTCCGTTAGATGTAGGTCCTCGAACTGCACCAGCACCAACTTCAATTGAATAAGTTCTTCCTGGAGTTGTTGCCGTACCAACTTGTGAAAATGACATACCTCCGCCACCTCCACCTCCGCCACCTTGGGAAAGCGTCGTTGATGCCCAACCACCCGCACCACCGCCACCAACCAAAAGAAAATCTATTTTTCCGACATTCTTTGGAGTAGCGAATTCAGATCTGCAATCAATTCCACTAGTTTCAACTCCGATGTTATATGTAATGGTTACAGTGTCTTGACTCCAAGTGGTTTCCATTTTGCATGATGCTGAATAAACTTTGAGAATTCCAGAAGTTAACAATGTCCTATCCAAATTTGCTAAAGTTGGAGCAACCGCGTTTCCAGAAACTTCATTATCAAAAGTCCACTTGTAACATCTGTTTGCAACAACAGTGATAGTCTCGTTGTTTGTGGCCGTTCCAGAATCAGTCCATGAAGAATTACAACTATTTGAACTGTAGGTATACTCACTAACTAACAACCTGGGTGTACCACTCGAAACATTTGTCCACTGTGGCTTGAATGGCCCAGGAATTGTTGATCCACCTGCAGCAGGGTTAAACCAATCAAATGAATTAAGCGCATTAGCATTTTGAACATTGGCATAGACTGGAAAGATAAGCGCTAAAATTAATGTAAAGATCAACCTCTTTTTGAAGCCATAAGACTCAAATCTTGAATTGAAGAGATTTGACTTCATGAGGTAGAAATCTTATTTATTGCGGGTATGCCTACCCTTACCCATGGATATCAGCCAAATGGGGGACAATTCCGATTATGGTGGTGCCAACTTACTTCGGCACAGTTATCTTTCTACTACTGGCTAATTCAGGAGGGAAAGGAGAGCGCCTTGGGACTTCGTCGCAAAGTTGAGTTCAAAAATCATGAACCAAAGTTTCCTGCTCCCCTTGAAGGATACGCGGCAACTGTTGAGCTGCCAGAGGGTCATCACGTAACTATTGGTGAATTAACTCCAGGCACAATTGTTGAAGTAGCTACCTGGAATGGCACAGGAAAGCCTGATGAAACAACGAAGAGATTCTTAATTAGTGCTGATGGCACAGGCTTATCCCGGCGAACCGGTCAATCTAATGAAGAGATAGAAAACAAACCAGCAAAGCAGATTACAAATTCTAGTTATGAATCATCACCTTTTGTTAACACGCAGGCAATAGCTGATCCAATCTTTGCCAATCAATACTTTAATAATCGGAGTAGTTCAAGCCAATTTGAGGAAAGAGATCAAGGTGGTTCTAAATCCTCAATGTTCATGAAGGTTGCGGCCACTTTTTTGATTCCAGCACTGCTAGTTAGCTCCTTTGCTGCTGCAATTAAATTTGGTGGAATTGGAGTTACTGTGCCAACAATTGGTGCAAATAGTTTTTTTGGTTCCTCTACAAACAGTATAGTTTTTTACAAAAAGAAAAATGATGTTAAGGCTGGTACAGCAGTGATCGCTAAAGAAAATGATGTGGTGCTGTTAGGAAGTTATGGTGGCGATATTGGTAATCTTTCCTTGTTCACTATCAATGGAAAACAGATGAGTGTTTCAAAGCAATCTCTATCTGGTCAGAGTCTGTTACTCATTCCATATTTGGGAACAGTTCTTAAACCAATTCTTTCTTAATCTACCAATCCTTCATCTCGCAAAGTTTTATACATCTCTGTTTTTGTTCTGATTGGTTTTCCAGCAAGACGATACTTAACCTTGGCTCGTTCCAAATACTGTTTAACAGTTGATGGGGCAACATTCATACGTCTTGCAACGGCTAGTAACTTAAGTCCAGATGCATAGAGAATCAGTGCTTTTCGCTCCTGCGGACTTAATTCGTCTTTGCCCTTGCTTGCCTTGTCAGAGAGTGCCTCTCCTAAAACAGATGAGATCCATTCTTGACCTGCGGCCACTGCTTTAACAGCTTTTTGTATTTCAGTCACTGGTGAATCTTTTGATACAAAACCGCGAGCGCCCATCGCAAAGGCATTTTGAACTGATTCAAAGTTATTTAGCGCACTAATTACTAGAGCAGGTATTCCAAGTGAGGTGAAAGTTGAGACAACTTCAGCAGGTGAACGACCATCACCTAGGTGTAGGTCAATAACAGCAATATTGACCTTTGCGCTTTCAGCAGCGCGGCGGGCTTCACCAACATCTGCGCCTTCATAGACAAAATCTACAAATGGAAACTGTGTTCGAATTTGAGTCTTTAGACCTTCGCGGTAAAGCGGGTGATCCTCCAGCAGAATCATCTTCAAGCTCTTGGTCATGGGCTTAAGGGTAAGTACTCCACTCATCCACAAAGAATAATGGTTGTCGGGATAATGGTGGACACTTTGTATTAGCCGCCGAACTGCGCAATTGGCAGACTGCCTATCTCATGCGCCTAAATCGATCAATACTTTGCCTACCCCTAAGCCTTCTTTGTCTACCCACATTTATTGTTCCTGCCTACTTTGACCGTAACGCTCCTTTTAACTTTATAACTCTTTCGCTCATATCTTTAATAGCCACTTTTTTCATCTTGAAAGCTAAAACATTAACTATTTCTAAAGGTGTTTTACTGCTGCTGCTTGGATTGGTCGCTGGAACATTTATTTCATTCTTGATTAACCCTAGCAAAATCAGCATGCTAACTGGTGACACTGGGCGATATACCGGCTTAATCTCACTGTATGCATTACTGCTAGTTGCTATCAGTTATTCACAAATCACAACCAAAGGATTCCAATCCCACCTGCGCTGGTTCTTGGTTGCAATTGTTTTAGTAAATATTGCTGGAGCCCTTCAATTCTTAGAGATTTTGAAGTTACCTACTGGGGCTGGAATTGGCTCAACTTTAGGAAACTCCGATTTTTTCTCAGCTTGGATCGGTACCAGTCTTGCTCTAATCTTTTTAATTGAATACCAAGACTTGAGATTAAAGTACGCACTTCAGGCGTCCTTACTTTTCTTGAGCATCTGCTTACTTTGGGTAATTGATGTTAAGCAGGGTTTTGTTGACCTTATCTTGCTTGCACTCTTAATAATATTTTGGCAATTGGTTCGAAAATATGATCTCCTATCCTTAGGTAGCAGATTTATCACATCTGCCGTTTCAGTGTTAACAATCATCTGGTTTGAATTAATATTTTTACTTCCAATGCTGCAGGTAAAGCTTCCTTACTTTTTAGATGACATCCAAGTAACTATCCGAACACATTTTTGGAATGCTGGCCTGCAAATGTTTTTTGATTATCCAGCTTTTGGTGTTGGCCCAGATAATTATGGTAATTATTATGAGCAGTACCGCTCACTTGATTCATTCAAGCTGACTGAATACGTACTTTCAAATGATGCCCACTCATCGGTGGTGCAAAGCTTTGCCACCTTAGGGTTGGTAAACATGATAATTTTTACCGCGCTCTGGGTGTTGCTTATTAGGGCCTGGGTTATCAATCTATTTGCCTATAAATCGATGCAAAAATTGTTTCTCTTTATTGGAGCATACCTTTTGATATTTGCCACTAATTCAATGATTAGCCCAATAACTTTGCCAAGTAAGTTTATTTTCTGGGCAATTGCTGGATTTGTAATCGGCTCCGCTGCTAACGTCAAGTCAAATCAGATAGTTGGCTTCAAATTGAAGTTAGTTAAATCAGTTGCCATAGCTATCAGCGCATTAGTTGCAATTGTTGCCATAAATTTTTCACTAGCCATCGCAAGCTTTACAAGAAACTTAGATCTAGTAAAAAGTAATCCGGCGGCTATTGATTACAACTATTCACCGTATTTACCCTGCGTAATTTACTTTCCAGCTCAACTTGAGTTAGCTGCAGCAAATAAATCGGTTTCAAAACTACAACTTGCAAATACTCAGTTACAAGATAACCCTAGGTGCATACATACCCAGATCCTGCTTGCCCAAACTGCCATTAATAATGAAGATTACAAAGAGGCTAAAGTGTTAGTTGAAAATTTATTGGCAATGGCTCCAGCAAGGCGTGAGGTAATATCACTTGCAGCTACCTATTCCTTGAAGGCAAAGGATGAAAAGATGCAACAGCGATTAGTAGCTCAAGGAGAGTTTTTAGGAATTATTACAACTACAAAATCTGAACCGCAGTCCCCGCCAAAGTAGAGGTAGTAGTTAAGGTTAAATCGCTAACACAGCGATAATAGGTAGAGGTGGTGGCAATTGCACTTGTGGCAAATGCAAAAGTTGCCAAATTATAATTTCCCGTAATTAAAGAGGTAGTAGGTAAGGTGCAGGTGTAGGTACGATCCCCGCCCGCACCCGAATAATTCATAACTAAACTTAAGGTTTTTGAAGCACAAGCTGAATCAATCCCCCACAATTCAACTTTTTCAATCATAAAGGTTTCATTTGCGTCATACCATCTTGAAGTTGTATCGGTATTAATAGTTGTTGTGTCACAAGTATCTGCCGATGCTTGACCAACACCGAGTGAGACAACGCCATCAGTTGTACTTGAATTTCCGCGAACTAAAATTGCAACTGCAGCTGAAACTCCGCCAAGTGATAACGCCAACCCAAGGCTGATCACAACAACCTTTGCTGATTTTTTTCGCGTGCTTCCGGATTTACGGTACCGAGCCGGGTAAGTTTGATTTGCGCCCACTCGCTCCAACAACTTTGAGGTGGGCAAATCCCGCCTTCTCATTCTCGAGCGCAGCGACATGGTTGAAGATTAAGTGGGCCAACTCCTCCATTCACACAGCAGGGGGTCAAACAAATGGGGGTCAACCTATTGAGTGATTGGCTTGAGCCTTCTTTTACCCTTTAGCCATGGAGAATTCGGGTAAGAAGCCTAGCCGTAAGAAATTGGTCCTGCTGATTGCAGGCATTGCAGCAATTCCTGCGCTCTTAATCGCAGGTGTATTTGCAGGAAACACTTCGATCACAGTAAACAGTGGCGCAGATATATCACTTGGCGCTGGTTATTCAACTGCTACTACCTGCGATAGTGCCGTTGATGTGGCTGCGACTCAGAACTATTACTCAACCGGCTCCGCCTTTAAGGTTGAACAAATAAGAATTTCAAACATTAACCAAACTTCAAGTGGCTGTGCTGGCAAAACCCTTACTGCAGTAATCGTGAAGACAAATGGAAGTACCTCTACCGCTACTTGGTCTATAGCTTCAGTCGCCGCTGACACACACACCTTTATTTATGGATTAACCTCAACCAGCAGTGGAAACAATATTTATTCAAGCACCACCCTTACTGAATTTGTACTCTCAGATCTTGCAACAATTGCTATCGGAATTAGTTAAAAGTGAAAGTAAATCGTAGAACAAAATTCACCGCATTTTTCGTAGTGATAATTGCATGTGCAGCTTTTTTAATTTCAGGAGTACTTGCCTCAACCTCAATATCAGTTAATAGTAATAATGGAGTCACTCTTGGTGCTGGTGCTGCCTACTCTGCAACCTGCGATAGTGATATTTCAGTTACACCGTTGACAACTTTTGATGCAACTACTGGGGCTTATCAATTAACTACCATCAGTGTTTCAGATATTGGTGATGACCGTATAACAGGTGGTCCGACTTCGTGTGCAGGTAAAGTTCTAAATCTAGCCTTCTTACACACAAGTGGTAATAAGTTTGCTTCATGGACCTTACCGGCGGATAACACAAGTAATAAATTTGATTTTGGTGGAACAAGTGGTGGATCAAGTGGTACTACTTATTTTGCAACTGCAACCTTTAGCGCATTGCCGGTTGCAGGGTTAAGCAGTATCGCACTCTCAATTAATTAATATTAAAATGTCTGATTTAAAGGAAGTTGCACTTAGAGAATCTAAACTTGTACCTACCTATTTAGGTGAAGAGTTAAAACTTGATTTTTGGGTTAAAACCCTGTGTGAAGAAGAAAAATCCATGTTGATTAGGAAAACTACACCGACAGGCGAAACAACCTCTGCTCTACTTCATATCTCTGAGCAACAAATAAAGGTAATTCCTACCTTTTCTAACTTTGCCGGGGATCAGTTATCTCTATCCTCAAATTCAACTGAACCAGAGGTATATAAGAAACCTAAACGTAGGTTTTTAACGGGCGCAGTTGAAATAACCTCTCTAGTTTTAGCTGTATTTTTCTTAGTTTTTTCAGTTACCGGGGTATTTCAAACACGGGTGATCCTGACTGGATCAATGCAGCCAACCTTAGATCCAGGTGATGTCGTCTTTGCAGTTGCCCCAAAGATAAATAATCCTGAAGTTGGTAAAACTGTTATTTACACAGCCCGAGACATTACTGGGGTGCCAGTTACTCAATGGGCACACCGAATTATTTCTGGTGATGCCAGCAATGGTTGGACCATTAAAGGTGATGCTAATCCAGCTGCTGATGTAAATATCGTGCCAAGCAGCGATATATCTTCAGTAGTTTTATTCTCAATCCCATTTGTTGGAAAACTCTTAAATCCAACCTCTTTGATACTAATTTCAATTGGGGCATTGTTCTTTATTTTCTTGCTATCACGCTTTAAAGAGTAGTAATGAAAAGGTTAATCCAAGCCTTTGCCGTATTAGTAACTTCCTTTTTATTAATCGTTTTTCCAACTAGCTCTGCCTTAGCAGCCGACTTAACTTGGGAGGCAGGAACAACTCAGCAAATCGAGATTGAAAATAATTTAGCCACAAATCTGCTCTCCTTGGGTATGCAGTCACAGGGTGATTCCTTGTATTTTGAATTAATTTCATCCGGTGTTAATCGAAGTATTTATCAGGCAGATATTCCAGATTCATATGCGGGAAAGAATTATGTAATTGAAGCTAAATTTAAGGATGGAAGTACAACCCCACTTAGTTCAGTGAAGGTAGTTTCACAGAGTAATTACTACAACCCGGCAACAGATTTTGCTGGAATTACGGCAACTTCAATTACTTTATTTGCGCTTCTTACTCTTTGGAACTCAAATGATAATCAATCTGGGCGACGAAGTGATGAAGAGGATGAACAAAAGGCTGAGTTATCAGGAGTTGATACAAATTCTGCTGGCAAAGATTTTACAGCTACTAACAAGATGCGCCGAAGCTTTCTACCCTCTTACAGCTTAGATGAGTTTAGAAATCTCTCTACAATTTCATTAAGTCGCTACTCTCCGATGTTTAGCAGATTAGTAAGTGATGGCAGCTACCTTCAGTACTTCATTGGTAGCTTGGTTTTAATCTTTCCACTCCTTGGCGCATTTCTTGGATATCTAGCTCATGCTGACATTGTTGGTTATGGATATGTAACAACTCCTGCATTATCAATAAGTTTGGCGCTAATTGTTTTAGGGGTATTTGATGCAGGAGCCGCTTTTATTGGCGCTATTGTCTTTAGTTTTCTCTGCTACACATCAAATTTGGTAGTTGTTGCCTTTGATATTAGAACACTTCTGGGGTTGTGCTTACTTTGGTTTACCCCCGCATTAATGGCTAATGCCACCAGAACTATCCGTAAATCTCACCGTGATAACGGAGTTTGGGATCGCTTAACTGATGTTGTAATTGCACCATTACTCACCGGTTGGGCTGTGATTGGAATTATCAAAGGATTAAACGGTTTGGCTCACCTAACTTTGCCCCTAAGTGAGAGTGCAAACTTATGTGGAGCGATCACAGCTTTGGCATTACTTATTAGATATGGATTAGAGGAGATTGCAAGTTACAAACATGAAGGATATATGGCATATGTATCACCAAGTAAGTTGCATAATCAAGATTCAACCTTTCGATTAATCTCCTGGTTTATCCGTGGCTTCCTATTCTTGTTTCTTTCTGTATCTTTCTTTGGTATTTCTTGGCAACTATGGGTTGCGTTAGCACTATTTGTTGCACCTTTGCTACTTGGAGTAATAAAGTCAAAGTTACCAAACTCCCCACTGCTCTATCAATTAATGCCGGTTGGAATTCCAAGTATTATTTTTATGAGCTTCCTGGGTAAGTTTTACTCAGGGTGGGTGGACACACTCACACTTACTGCAGAAGAAAAAGCTCGAACTATTTTCTTAATTATGTCGATTCCAGGCTTCATAATCATGATTTTAAAATCATTTGGACGTAAGCCAAAGTCGGGCGATCAGCGTTGGTATATGAGAGAAAAATATAACTACCTTTATAAAATATTAGGTCCAATATTTTTAGTTTTTGCCTTAGGTTTAACACTTGGAGTAGTTGGCTGATGGCAGATAAAAATTATTATCAAATTCTAGGAGTTGGCTATGAGGCCACATATGAAGAGATTAGAGCCGCATACCGAAAATTAGCATTTGAGCTTCATCCAGATAAGAATCCAACTTTGCAAGCTGCTGAAACCTTTCAAGAGGTGATGCAGGCATACTCTGTTTTGATTAATGCCGAATCAAGAGCTGAATATGATGCAAAGCATTTAAGTTATGAAGAGATTACAGATGGTGAGTTTGGATCTGGAATTGATTTAGGTCAGCTCTATTCAAATCCTGGCAATGCAAATAATCAGCGCCTGGATGAGTTTGGCAAATATCTAAAACGAAGTCGTAGACGAAGATTTGTTGGACAAGCTTTTGCATCCTTAGTTGTAATACTACTTTTCTTAGCATTTGGTTTACGCCCTGTGAATATCTCACCATCACAAAGTAATAACCAAAGTAGTAATCAATCTGGTAATCAAACAACTGAAACCTCAACTGGTGGTAATTCATCTGGCAATCTAGTTAAACCTGGCTTAAATCAAAGATTAATTATTGTGCAGGGATTACAAGGTCCTATTGGATTACCAGGTCCGGCTGGTCCATCTGGAAAAGATGGTCGAGATGGTGCTGCTGGAACCCCCGGTGCTGCTGGAACCCCCGGTGCTGCTGGAACCCCCGGTGCTGCTGGAACCCCTGGTGCTGCTGGAACCCCTGGTGCACCTGGAAATCCTGGGCCAGCTGGTAATGCCGGCGCACAAGGTCCTGCCGGTCCTATGGGTCCAATTGGTCCTACTGGAAGTGGAGGCAGCGGTGGCGGCATAACAATTGAAGCATTCGCTGGATCGCAAGGTACATGTACTAATGGTGGAACAAAATTTACATCTACTGACGGAACAGTTACATACGCATGTAACGGAACTAGTAGCAGTAGTGCTGGCGGTAGCTTTGCTGCTGGAACAACTGGTTTTATTAGTTGCGATGCGGATCCTGCTCCTAGCGGAAATTCAAATATAACTGTTGGACTTCAAACGCAATTCTTAAGTGGAGAATTCAAAGTGAAACAATTTGACGTCAGTGCCATTTCACCGAACTGTTCTGGAAAGACTATGATTTTTGCTCTAACCATTATCAGTGGGTCGACAACAGCAATTGTAAGTTGTACAAAGGTTTTAAGTAGTGGAAACCTAAATGACTTCAGCACTGTAATTGATGGAAGCACCTCTTGCAGAGTAACTTCACCGAGCGTAATAGATCCATTCAATATTACTGTTATTCAAGCCACAGATCTGGCTAATATTGGCGTTCAGATAAGTTAGGTATGGCAGATTAAATCAATTTTGCTCACTTTTTTTCTAACCTCATTTGTTGGTTGAGGTGGTACTTCACCCAATTTAAGCCTTGCCGCATTAACAGCTTTTGCTGCAACTAGCTTTGCTAAATCAAAGGGAACTGATACGCAAACAACAATTGCCCGCTATACAACTGTCACTTTTACGGACACGCACTCAACATCTGCAGACTCTCTCACTGCAATTACAAATTACAGCACATCAACTCTGTTTGCTACTTGTACATGGACCGCTCCTACGGGTTTGACAGCAATTGAAATTCTTATTGTGGGAGGTGGCGGTGGCTGTGGTTTAAATAATCAATCTGGTGGTGGCGGTGGAGGTGGGGTTCTATACAACTCAGCGTTATCTGTTACTGGCTTATCCGGAAGTTCGATCACAATTGCCGTGACCAGCCGCAGAAGTGGTTATGTCAATGGGCGGGCAACACTTAACTATCCTTGAGGGGTTCTCCCCTACTTTTGGCGGACAAACTCTTTAGTCTTAATTCCTAATAACCGATAAATAGTGGACATAGGCCAACAAAGCCACAATTGCATTCTGGGATAAATTCATTCACTAAACCATCTTGAGCAGGCAAACAAAAGCACGAGCGGCAGGAGGAATCTATTGTGAGCATCTTTACCTTTTCAGGCTCTAACACCCCGCCAATTGAACTAAGAAATCCGACACTTAAATATCTTGCATTTAACCTTGGAGATTTATCAAACAGCGAGATCTCTATTTGGCTTGAGGCTAAGCCGGTTGCAAGTAGTAATAAGGAGTTTACACTGCAAGTTACAGTAAAAAATGAGGGAAAAAGAATTGTATCTGAGCTGTATTTAAGCATTAAAACATCAGGTGGTGTAAAGATTGCCGATCGCCTTGCAATATTTGGTAGTACTAACAATAAAACAGTGATTAAGAAACTTTCGCCAAACAAATCTATTACATATTTAGCAAGACTTAATCTTGATAAAGATGCATACTCCAATCAGATTAAAGTTACGGTGACAACTAAGAATTTAGCTGGCCAAACTCAAAATTTGGAAACATCATTAGATTTTTTCCGTCAGATCAGCCGAATAGGGGCCTAATCGGCTGATCTTGTCTTTTGTTACCGATTCCCCATCGCCTTGACCCCTAAACGGGGGTGAGAAAAAAAGTGTTCGGCAAATTTTTTAATAGTTAAATGAGCAAGTGCCAAATCTAGGAATTGACCTCGGAACTGCCAACACACTTGTTTATGTTGCCGGTAAAGGATTGGTATATAACCAAGCAACTGCAATCGCTTTTGATGAAACGACAAACTCTGTAATTGCGTTTGGAAGTAAAGCAGATGAAATGATAGGTCGCACCCCTCCCTCTATCCGGGTGGTGAAACCACTTAGCACTGGCGTTGTCTCAGATTATGGTGCAGCTCAATTGTTCTTAAGTCTAGTAATGAAAGAGACCATCACTCGTTCAATCTTTTCACCTTACAACGTGGTGATTGGCGTTCCATCCCGAATTTCTGGGGCTGAATTTAAAGCCATGCAAGATGCACTCTCAAATAGTCGAATAGCAAAAATTTGGGCCGTCCAAGAACCAGTGGCTGCTGCAATTGGAGCAGGATTAGATTTTACTCAACCTAAGGGTTGCTTGGTAATTGATATTGGTGCCGGAACTACCGATATAGCGATGTTATCTCTTGGTCGAGTTGTGCAGTCCAGATCGATAAAGATTGGTGCAGATGCTTTAGTAAATGCTTTTATATCTCATTTAAATAATGAGATTAGATTAAATGTTGGACGTAAAACGGCACAAGCATTCTTACAAACTTATGGGCAGGCTTATCTTAAAAATAGCGATAAAGCTGTTATTCAGGGAATTGACATGACTATTGGCTTACCGGTTACCAAGGAATTATCGCCCTCGGTAACCTTTGAAGCGATCGAAGCTACAGTTTCATTGATCGTAACTGAATTAAAACTTTTACTTGATGGCGTTCCGCCTGATTTGGCCGCTGATATTTTAAATGACGGAATCCATCTAACGGGCGGCGGCTCTTTGTTAAATGGCTTAGCCGATTTGATCTCTGAAAAAACTGGTATCCCTTGTAAGCATGTTCCAGACCCATTGCTCTCGGTGGTAAATGGATGTGGAATCATCAGTGAGGATACGGATAAATTTAAATTTATTTTAGAGGCCGCACCGAGTGATCCAATTTCAGCCTCCCGAGCATGAAATTCTTAATTACTTCTAACAAATCTGTAAATGAGTTGGCTATTAATCCCATTAGTAGGGAAAAAGTCGGGGTTATTAAGAACTGCGAAGTAGCAGTAGTTGCAGAGGTCATGCCGGAGCCAAATAATCCAAAAATGGCATACCTGACAGTAAGAATTAAGAATGATAGTAAAAATGAATTAAAAGATTTCTATGCCATGGCCACTGTCAGTAATGGTGTCTCGCTTACAAATTTGGGG
>Ga0222713_10003398_pt1 | contig 16531 bp, 14 predicted proteins | sample C33_649DmetaG_FD_165061 | JGI IMG/M metagenome (GOLD analysis project Ga0222713, IMG submission 165061) | Estuarine water microbial communities from San Francisco Bay, California, United States - C33_649D | ecosystem: Environmental > Aquatic > Marine > Unclassified | place: USA: California...
GGCGGCGAAGCCCGTCGCCAAGAAGCCCGTCGCCAAGAAGCCCGTCGCCAAGAAGCCCGCGGCGAAGCCGGCCGCCAAGAAGGGCACAGCCAAGCCGGCGGTGAAGAAGGTGGCGCCCGTGAAGAAGGGTTCGTCCAAGAAGGCGGCGCCCGCCAAGAAGGGTTCGTCCAAGAAGTGATCCACCAGGGTCCCACCCGACCCTGCACGAGCGCACCTTTCGGGGTGCGCTCGTTTCGTTTTCCCCCCGCCGCATGACCGCGCCGATCCCCCGCGGCGACGCCCTCGCCCTCGCGCGCGACCTCGTCGCGATCGATTCTCGGAACCCCTCCCTCGCCACGGACGGCCCGGGGGAGCACGCGGTGGCCACCCGCCTCGCCGAGGTCCTCCGCGCCTGGGGATTCCGCGTCGAGCTCCAGGACGCCCTCCCGGGGCGCCCGAACCTGCTCGCGCGCATCGGCCCCGCGACCTCCGGTCGCACCCTCCTCCTCAACGGCCATCTCGATACCGTCGGCACCGAGGGGATGACCCATCCCCCGTTCGCCTCCGATCTCCGCGACGGCCGGCTCTACGGCCGCGGGTCGACCGACATGAAGGCGGGGATCGCCGCGATGTGCGCCGCCGCCGTCCGCGCGGTCGATGCCGGGCTCAGCGGCGAGCTCCTCGTCACCGCGGTCGTCGATGAGGAATACGGCAGCGTGGGCACCCGCCACCTGCTCCTGCGGGGGATCACCGCCGACGCCGCGATCGTCACGGAGCCCACGCGCCTCGCGATCTGCCCCAGCCACAAGGGATTCGCCTGGGCCGAGGTCACGGTGCACGGACGCGCCGCGCATGGCTCACGCCACGACGTCGGCGTCGACGCGATCGCGCACACCGCCCTCGTGATCGCCGAGCTCGACACGCATCAACGCACCGTCCTCACAGGGATCACGCACCCGCTCCTGGGGCGCGCCTCGCTCCATGCGGGCACGATCGTCGGTGGCACCGGCCCTTCCACCTACGCGGAGCGCTGCACCGTCACGTTCGAGCGGCGCACGCTCCCGGGGGAACGCGAGACGATCTTCGCCGAGGAGCTCGACGCGGCGATCACCCGCGTGCGGGCCCGCCACCGGGACTTCCACGCGACCGTGACGATCGGCCTCACGCAGCAGCCGAACGATCTCGCGCCCTCGCATCCGCTCGTGCGCACCCTCGAGGCCGCCTGCACCGCGCAGGGGGTCGCTCCACGGATCGAAGGGCTCTCCTGCTGGACCGATGCCGCGCTCCTCAGCGCGGCGGGGATCCCCGCGCTCTGCTTCGGGCCAGGTGACATCGCCCTTGCGCACGCCGCCGAAGAGTGGGTCGCCGTTGACGAGATCCAGCAGGCGACCGCGATCCTCACCGAGTGCATCCACCGCTGGGACCGCGACGAGGCGAGCACATGGCGTCGCTGACCGTCGCCCAGTACGACGCGCTGGAACGTGCGATCATCGATGCTCGGCGCATCGCGGTGAGCCGGCGCGGGACGGAATTCCTCGTGATCCCCGAGCGGCTCGTGGTGCGCGAGGGCCAGGAGGTGCTCGTCACGCGCCATCCGACCACCGGCGCGCCCCTCGAGCTCCGTCTGATCGACTGCGACGCGATCGAGGTGGTGCGATGAGCGCGCGATGGCCGCTCGTCGCGGTCTACGCCGACGAATCGTGCCTGGGCAATGGGCGCGAGGGGGCGAACCCCGGCGGGGCGGCGGCGCTCGTCGAGTTCCAACACCCCGATGGTCGGCTGACGCGGCGCGATCTCTGGATCGCGGAACCCGCCACCACCAACAATCGGATGGCGCTCCGCTCGGTGATCGAGACCTTCCGCGCCCTCGGCGCCAAGGATGGTCGATTCAGCGTGCGCTTCACCACCGATTCCCGCTACGTCGTGGATGGGCTCGGCGCCTGGGTCTTCGGCTGGGCGCGCAACGGCTGGAAGCGGAAGACCGGCCCGATCGAGAACCTCGGCCTCTGGCAAGAGGCGCTCCGCGCGACCGTGGGCCATGAGTACTGCTGGCAGTGGGTGAAGGGCCACGCCGGCCATCCGCAGAACGAATACGCCAACGATCTCGCCATACGGGCCGCCACCGAGCAGCGCAACTCGGGAGGCCTCGTCCCCTCGGGCTTCGACGAGTGGCTCACCGCGCGCCGCGTGAAGGGCGGCGCGAAGGGGGCGATCGATCCCTTTCCCGATGGCGCGACCTTCCGTCCCTCCCCTACCTTGCCTCAGCCTTCGTGACCAGGACGGCCCCCGTGGATCCCCTCGATCGCCTCTTCCAAGAGCTCGTGCGTGCCGCCGAGCAGGCCGGTGCGCTCCATCGCCCCATCGCGATCCGCGAGATCCTCGAGGATCTCCTTCCGTATCGCGTGGTGCGACCGACCCGCATCGCCGAGCTACTCGATGAGTACCGCCAGCTCGTCATGCGGCTCGTCTCGGGCGAACGGAACCTGGTGGAGGCCGACCCCGAGGTGCGAGCGGCCTGCAGCGCCGCCCTTGCGTCACGCCACCCCGACCTCTCCCTCCTCGAGACCTACGGGGACCGCCTCCTGACCGTGGTGATGGCACCGATGGTCGAGCGCCCCTCGGTGCCTCCCCTCCTCGAGCCGGACGCGACGTCCCCTCTGGTGGATGCACCATCGGCCCTGTCGATGGTCGAGCCGGCATCGGGGCCAAGGTCCGGGGAGCCGGCATGCCTGTACTGCGCTCGTCCCCTCCCCGGGGGGCGCGACGCGCGCTACTGCCCCTGGTGCGGTCAGCATCTCCTCGCCCGCTGCCGGATGTGTCGCTCCTCGCTCGAGGCGTCGTGGATCTTCTGCATCACCTGCGGGCACCCGACCTGATGCGACGCCTCGGCCTGTTGCTCGCCGTGATGGTCGCGCTCGCCCTCGGCGCCTGCGCCGGTGGGCAACGCTCCGTCGCCCCGCCCCGCCCGACGGTGAGCACCGCACGCTGGCCGGTGAAGGCGCGGCCCCACGTCGATCTCTGGTTGCATGGCTATGCCCTCCTCTTGGAGGACACCGCGCAGGTCCCACTCTTCGATCATGGCTATCGGGAGCGCGTGACCGTCGCGAAGAACGCGCGCAACCTCTACACCGGATTCGACTCCGCCTCGCGTCAGCTCCGCACCACCCTGCGCGCCCGGCCGGGACTCGAGGGGGCGCAGTTCCTCGCGCTCTACTTCGGAAGTTGGGACGAACTCCAACAGGCGATGGGGTACTTCCTCAGGGCCGAGGGCGATCCCGCGCAGGCCACGAATCGCGAGGTCCAAGGGATCGTCGCCTTCCTCGCACAGCAGTTCCCACGCGCCGAGGACCGCGACTGGGCCCGACGATTCGTCTCCGCGCTGGAGAGTGAACGGTCGACCTTCTTCCACGACTGGTGGCTCACCGAATCACGTCGCCGTGCCGCCGGGCTCGCGACCGGTGATTCCCTCTGGCAGTCGGTCTGGCGCCCGCGACTCCAACCCTTCTTGAACGCGACCCAACAGCAGAACGGCGATCTCATCCCGTCGATGGTGCTCGGCGGTGAGGGACGTGCCGTCCCGGCGGGCAAGCAGGCGAGTCAGTATGCGGTCCACTGGCCGACCACCGCCGATTCCGCAGACGCCCTCCTCTTCACCTTCGCGCATGAGGCGGCGGGGGCGGTGGTGCAGGTGGCGGTGAACGACCATCTCACGCCGGCGCAGCAGCGGGCCGGCGCCGGTGCGCGGTTGAGCACCATCGGGCTCGTGCGCGGTGGGGCGCTGCTCGTGGCGCGGATCGATCCGGCCTTGGGAGAGCGCTACGCCCGCTACTATCTCGCGCAGGCGGGGCGGGCGGTGCCGGCGAGCGGGGCGCTCGGTGCCTTGGCCGAAGCCTTCCCGATGCCCGAGGAGATGGTGGCCTCGATGCGCCGGCAGATCGATCTCGCCTTCGGCGGGATCTGAGCCGCGACCTGAGCGAGTAGCTTTCCGATCATGTCCGATCGCACGACCCCGCCGACCCCTGCCGTGACCACCGCGCCCCCCGCACCGGGGCACGACACCCCCGAGCGCGTGCGCGAGGCTGCGCGATTCGGCCGCGCGATCCTCCCCGAGGTCTCGCGCACCTTCGCCATCAGCATCAAAGCGCTTCCGGGGACGTTGGGCGACGCCGTCTGCACCGCGTACCTGCTCTGCCGCATCGCCGACACCATCGAGGACGATAGCAGCACGGCGCCGGAGGCCCGCGCCGCGCTGCTCGAGCAGTTCCTCGCGGCCCTCGATGATGCCGCCCTCGCCGAGCGGTTCCCCGCACTCGCGGCCTCGCTGCAGGGAGACCCCGCCCATCTGCAGCTCGTCGTGCACACCGACCTCGTCCTCGTCGCCTTCCGTGCGCTCCCGCCGCGCACCCGTGAGCGGGTCGCCCACTGGGTGCGCGAGATGGGACGCGGGATGGCGAAGTTCGTGCGGAGCTATCCCACGGGGATTCGGATCCAGACGCTCGCCGAATACCGCGAGTACTGCTACTACGTCGCCGGGACGGTGGGATGCATGCTCACCGAGCTCTGGCACGAGCATGTGCCGGCGGTCGGGCGGCGGGAGTTCGATCGGCTCTGGGCCACCTGCCAGAGCTTCGGCGAGGCGTTGCAGACGGTGAACATCCTCAAGGACATCGCGCACGACGCCGAGCACGAGAATTCGATCTACCTCCCGGCGACCGAGCTCGAGGCCCAGGGGAGTGGGCATGCGACGATCCTCTCGCCGGCGCATCTCGAGCAGAACCATGTCGTGGTCGATCGCTATATCGCACTCGCGCGCACCGATCTCGATCGGGCACTCGAGTACACCCTGACGATCCCACGCCGCGCCTTCCGCGTGCGCGCCTTCTGTGTCTTGCCGCTCCTCTTCGCCTATGCCACGCTGCGCGACCTCCGACGGTCGCGTGCGATGCTCACGCGCGGGGGGCAGGTGAAGATCTCGCGGCGCGAGGTGAAGGCGCTCATGGTGGCCGGGCTCCTCTCCATCGGCAGCAACGCCGCGCTCCGGCGGCTCGTGGCGCGCGTGCAGGCGCGCCCCTTCTCGCTGGTGCCCGCCGTCGGGTGACGGAGGGTGCGCCCATGACGCGCCACGCGCCGGAGGGATTCCGCGGCATCTTCCGCGCCGACGCGCTCGCCTGTGCGGTGTACAGCGAGGCGGCGGGGGTGGCCCGCATCGTCCCGCGCGCGGTGGCGGTGCCGGCAGACGAGGATGATCTCGTCACCCTCATGCGGTGGGCCGCGCAGACGGGACACCCGCTCATCCCGCGAGGCTCGGGAAGCTCGATGGCGGGTGGCGCGATCGGCGATGGGGTGATCGTCGACCTCGCCCGCTTCGATCAGATCGGCGCGGTCGATGCCCATCGCCGCACCCTCACCGTCGGCGCCGCGGTGCTCCGCGATCGATTGGAGTCGGTCGCGAACGCCGCGGGCCTCACCTTCCCCGTCGATCCCTCGAGCGGCGCCTTCGCGACGATCGGGGGGATGTGCGCGACGCACGCCGCTGGGAGCCGTACCGTGCGCTATGGTCCGCTCCGCGACTGGGTCGTGGGGCTGCACGGCGTCTTCGCCGATGGTACGCAGGCCTGGGTCCGCCGTGGGAATCCGACCCCGGCGCTCCCGATCCTCGAGCGCGCGGCTGCGACGCTCCTCCCCACGGTGCGCGCCACCACCATCGACGCGCTCCGCCATGCCGGGGTGCGCAAGGAATCGTCAGGCTACGCGCTCGCCCCATATCACAGCTCCGGCGATCCGATCGATCTCCTCCTCGGGAGCGAAGGGACGCTCGCGTTCATCACGGCGGTCGAAGTACGGCTCACCCCGCGCCCCGGTGCGACCGCGGTGCTCCTCGCGGGATTCGACGCGCTCGAGGCCGCGGCAGCGGCGGCGGTGGGGCTCGCCGACCAAGGGGTGAGCGCGGTCGAGCTCCTCGATCGCTCCTTCCTCGAGATCGCCGCGAGCGAGGGGGCGACGCTTCCCGTGGCGCCGTCGCTCGAGGCGGTGTTGCTGATCGAGGTCGAGGGCGTGGACATCGCCGCGGCGCAGGGTGACGCCGAGCGACTCGCCGCCTGGTGTCGCACCGCCGGGGCCACGCAGGTCGTCCTCCCCACGGATGGATCGGCGCGGGAGGCGCTCTGGCAGCTGCGGCACGCCGCGAGCCCGATCCTCGCGCGACTCGCCCCGCGGTGGGAGAGTCTGCAGCTCATCGAGGACGGCTGTGTGCCGCCCGCGCACTTCGCGACCTATGTGCGTGGCGTACGCGCGGTGCTCGCCCGCGCCGGCTGTCGCGGGGTCATCTTCGGGCATGCGGGAGATGCGCACGCCCATGTGAATGTCCTCGCCGACCTCACCGACCCCGACTGGCGCGCGCGGTGCGAGCAGGTCCTGACCGAGGTCACGGCACTCGTGGCGCAGCTCGGCGGGACCGTGGCCGGCGAACATGGGGACGGCCGACTCCGGACCCCGCTCCTCCCACAGCTCTGGCCGGCGGAGACCCTCGCCCTCTTCGCCGCGGTGAAGTCGACCTTCGACCCCGACGGGATCCTGAACCCTGGGGTGAAGGTGGCAGCGCCGGGCGCCCGTCCACTCGAGGCGATGAAGGTCGATCCCGCCCTCGCCCCCCTCCCGGCCGCCGCCCGTGAGGCGCTCGACGCCATCACGCGCGAGCGCGGGTGGGCGCGGCACCGGCTCGATCTGATCCCGACGGCGCCGTAACCGCGTCGACCCTTCGGCCCGACGCCAGGCTGGTCGGGACCGCCCCCGCTATCTTTCCCGCTCGACCTCAGCCTCTCTCGCGATGCCGCACTTCCATACCGAGCCCCGGATCACCGTCCTCGCGCGCCCCCAGTTCGCCGAGCCGGATCACCTCCCCGTACAGTGGATCGGCGAGGGGACCGATGGCGAGCGGCTCGCCGAGTTCGCGGGGCGGCTCTGCTACATGAGCCAGAAGAACCCGGCGAATCGCACCACGCGCGACTACCTCGAGAACATCAAGAAGCAGGGGCATGGCTCGGTGCTCGAGCACGCGAACTACTCGCTCCTTCTCGAGGGGGTCAGCCGGTCGTTGACGCACGAGCTCGTGCGGCACCGCGCGGGGTTCGCGTACTCCCAGCTTTCGCAGCGCTACGTCGATGAATCGGATGCGGCGTTCGTGGTGCCGCCGGCGATCATCGGCGACGAGGCGTTGGTCGCGGCCTGGACGACCCAGATCGAGAGCGCGCAGGCGACCTACGTCGCCCTCGTGGAGCAGCTGATGGCGCGCTACCAGTGGGTGGATGACAAGGTCCACCGCCGGAAGATGGCGCGCGAGGCGGCACGCGGCGTGCTCCCGAACTCGACGGAGACGAAGATCGTCGTGACGGGGAATGCGCGCGCCTGGCGCACGATGTTAGAGCTCCGCTCGAGTGAGGCGGCGGAGTTCGAGATCCGGCGCATGGCGATCGCGACCCTCCGCGTGCTCCAGCGGGAGGCGCCGGCCTTCTTCTCGGATTTCGAGATCTATGTCGCGGCCGACCGGGTCGAGGCCGCGCGCATCATCTACCACAAGGTCTGAGCCGAGCTCACTCCTCGTAGTCGGCGCCGTCGGCCTCGCGCATCGCGAGGAGGGGGTCGGCGCCGCGGTTCGGACGCGCGATGGGGAGCTCGATGCGCAGCGCGCGCCGCGCCCCCTCGGGCCACTCCACCTGCAAGAGCCCCGCGATCGCGCGACGGATCGCCTGCCCCCCCTCCGCGAGCAACTCGGCCGCCGTCTCCTTGAGCACGGTGAGCGGGATCGCGAGGTCCGCGCGGATCATCTCCCCCGTCGAGGTATCGCGCCATGCGGCATCGCCCACCGCGCCCGCATGCGAGGAGATGGTGAGATCGCGTAACGCATCGGGACGCCGCTGCACCTTCTGCGCCTCGAGCGAGGCGGCCACGGCAAGCGCGAGCGATTCCGCGGTCGGGGTGCCGTAGAGCGTCACGACCTCGCGGCTCGGGGTCTCGAGCGATTCCTCCGATGGTACGGAATTGACCCGTGCGATCGGCGCCGTCTCCGCTCCCTCATCCTCCAACTTGACCATGATCTCCAGCATCGCGATCGCTCCACCGGCACGTGAGGCACAGGTCTGATGTCGGGCCCCTCCGACATCGCACGACGCTGCACTATCCTTCCCTACCCGGCCTCCCTCGAAATCGTCACTGTGATCATGCTCGCGATGCGTCGATCCCGTCTCCTCCCCGCTGCGGTCGCCCTGCTCACCAGCCTCTCGAGCACGGCCGCCCTCGCGCAGGCCACACCCGCCGCCCCGACGCGCACGCCGAATCCGATGGGGGTGATCCCCGTCCTCGAGTACCACCTCGTCGGCGACCGCGAGGCCCGCTGGTCCCGTCACCGCGATCGTTTCGCGCAGGACCTCGCCCTCCTCCATGCCCGCGGGTATCGCCCCATCACCGTGCGGCAGCTCGTCGAGAGGCGGATCGACGTCGGACCCGGCCTCTCTCCGGTGGTCATCACCTTCGATGACGCCTCCCCCGGCCAATTCCGGTACATCAAACGGGGGGAGGCCCTCGTCGTCGATCCCACCTCCGCCCTCGGGATCTGGGAGGCGTTCGCCGCCAAACACCCAGAGTGGAAGGGACGCGCCGTCTTCTGTATGCTCCCCTCCGCGACCGAGGGACACGCCTTCTTCGGCGACAAGGGGATCCAGGGGCAGGAGACGGCGTGGCGCCTCAAGAAGGTCCGCTATCTCGCCGAGCAGGGACACGAACTCTGCAGCCACACCCTGTGGCATGCGAACCTCGGGAAGATGTCCGACGCGGGCGTCCAGGAGCAGATCGCGCGCGCGCAGCTCGCCGTGGACTCGGCACAGACCGGCATCCAGATGCGCACCCTCGCGCTCCCGCTCGGGATCTGGCCGAAGAATCGGGCGCTCCTGCGGGCGGGGCGTTGGACCGATCCGCGCGCCAAGACGACCACGCGCTACGAACTCGATGCGATCCTGATGGTCGCCGGTGGGCCATCGCCGAGCCCATTCGATCCGAAGTTCGACCCGATGGCGATCCCGCGCGTGCAGGTCGTCGGGAACGCCCTCGAGCAGATGCTCGACCGACTCGACAAGAACGGGACGCGCTACGTGGCAGGGCCGACGACGGGGCCGGCGCCGAAGCGCTAGCCGCGCCGTCCGCCGCGCGCGATCAGAGCTTCCACTGCTTGAGGGTCCCGAGCGCGCTGCTGAGTGCGGTACGCTCCTGATCGGAGGTCGCGGTCGCGAGGAGCATCTCGTAGGTCCCGATCGCGAGCTTCATCGCCACGGGATCGTTCTCCGCGCTCGCGACGCTCGCCGCGTTGTCGGCCAGGGCGGCGTGGGCGAGCTTGTCGTCGGGGAAGCGCGTGGTCACCTGATGCCACCGTTGCATGCGGCCCCGCGGGGCGGGCTCGGTGAGCGCCCAGAGATGCCAGGCGCCGCGATTCGTCGGGTCGGCGGCCATGGCGCGCGCCGCGATCTCCCCCACCACATCGGGACCGCGCCCCGTCAGCCAGTACGCATTCGCGAGGGCGACGAGCACCGCGGCGTTCTCGGGCTCGCGCTCCACCACGCGCTCGTAGACCGGGCCCGCGACCTCATGCATCTCACGGTAGGGCTCGACCGCGGCGATCAGCGCGGCGGTGTCCCTCGTCTCGGCGCAGAGCACATCGAGCCGGGCGAGGAGTGTGGGGATGTCGGCGTCGGCGTGGTAGTCGCGCACGATGGCGGCGACCGCGGACTTCGGGGTGCTGGCGACCATGGATGGAAGCTAGCGGCGAAGCGGGATCCCGACCCCACCGGCGGTGGAAAGGGTTGCGTTCCACCGGGGGTTGCCGCAGTTTCCAGAGACCGCCCGATGCGGTGAGGCCGTTGCCCACCCCACCGGTTGCGCTCCCAGACAATCCCCCGCCCGCGCATCTCGCGCGGCGACCCCCGGCGACGATGCCGGGTTCCGGCCGGATCCGTCAGGACGCTCGCTCCACATTCTCCTTTCGTTGGATCGCGGCCGCCGTACCGCAACGACCCTCCGGGTCCCTATCCACTCTGCATGACCGAACGTCGTCGTCCGCCCAGCCGTGGGCGTGGTGCGCGCCCGAACGCCGGGTCCACCTCGGACGCTCCGCCGCAAGACATCGATCCCTACCGCGACGCCTCGGCGCCCGCCGGCCCCCCCGCCGCTGGGTCGGATGCTCCGGTGAAGCGCCCGCGAGGCCGGCCGCGGAAGGTGCGCCCCCCAGAGGAGGGAGGTGCGAACACCGACACCCCGTCGGCCGAGGCCCCAGTGAAGCGCCCGCGCGGCCGGCCGCGGAAGGTGCGCCCGCCGGAGGAGGGGGGAGCTACGACTGGCACCTTCGCGGCACCAGCGGCGTCGGAGCCTCCCGTGCCCCGTGGGATGCCGAACGAACCGGTGGCGCGGGTCGAGACCCCGCGCGTCGAGAGCAACGCCCATCGCGAGGGGAGCGGATACCGCGCCGAAGGCACCGAGGGCGCTGCACCGGACGGGCGCCCCTCCCGACCCTGGCAGGACCGCGGGGATCGGGGCGACCGTGGCGATCGCGGGGACCGCGGCAATCGGTTCGACCGGAACGATCGCAATGGTCGCCGGGGACGACGCCCGCGGGGTCGCGCTCGCGGGGGTCGGAACGGCGGCGGGTTCGACCGCTTCGAACGGCACGGCAATGGGCAGGGGAATGAAGGGGGCGAGTTCCGCGAGTCCGCGCCGCACGCGCCGCAGCAGCCCCTCGTGGTCGATGGGGAGGCCACCGGGTGGTTCGACCCGGCGCGCGATGCGGGGTTCGTCCGCCGCCCCGAGTTCAGCTACCTCAACGAGCCCGGGGACGCCTACGTCCCGGCCTACTTCGTCCGGCAGTTCGGGCTCCGTCGCGGCGACGCGATCATCGCCCGTACCGGACATGATCACCGTGGGCGGATCGTCGTCGCGGAGATCGTCTCCATCAATGGGAGCGAGCCGCAGGAGGGGACGCGCCGCGCCGATTTCCAGACGCTGACCGCCTCGTACCCCGAGCGACACCTCCGCCTCGAGACGGGGAGCCCCGCGAAGGGGGGCCCCGAGCTGACCCGTCGCGCGATCGATCTCATCGCGCCGATCGGCTATGGCCAGCGCGCCTTGATCGTCGCGCCGGCCCGCGCCGGCAAGACGATGCTGATGCAGGCGATCACCGAGGGGATCGCGACCAATCACCCGGATGCCAAGCTCCTGATCCTCCTCGTGGACGAGCGTCCCGAGGAAGTGAGCGAGGCGATCTCCTGGGGCGTCGGCGAGGTCGTGGCCTCGAGCTTCGACCAGCCCGCCAAGCGGCACGTCGAGGTGGTGGAGATGGTCATCGAGCGCTCGCGGCGCTTGGTCGAGATGGGGCAGGACGTCGTCATCGTCCTCGACTCGCTCACGCGCATGGCGCGCGCCTTCAACACCGCGGAGCGCGGCACCGGACGCACCCTCTCCGGCGGTCTCGACACCTCGGCGATGGCGCGTCCGAAGGCCTTCTTCGGTTCCGCGCGCGCGATCGCCCCGCAGCACGGGGGCGGCTCGCTCACGATCATCGCCACCGCGCTCGTCGAGACGGGCTCGCGCATGGACGACGTGATCTTCGAGGAGTTCAAGGGCACGGGCAACTGCGAGATCAAACTCGATCGCTCGCTCGCCGAGAAGCGCATCTTCCCCGCCTTCGACATCGCGACCTCCGGGACGCGGCGCGAGGAGAAGCTCTACAAGGCGGAGCAGATCGACAAGATCTACACGCTGCGGCGTGGGTTGCAGCAGATGCCGCCGCAGGCGGCGATGGAGTGGCTGATCAAGCGCATCGCCGGCACGGTGAGCAACGACGCCCTCCTCGCGGGGCTCTGATCGTCCCCGCCTCGTGCGGCGTCAGCGCCGCACGAGGTCGTACAACAGGGCGGTGGCTCGCACGCCCCGGTCGAGGTTCTCCACGGAGATCCACTCGTCCGGGGCGTGGGCATTCTCCCCCGGGAGACCGAACCCCATGAGCAGCACCGGCGCGCCAAGGATCCGCGCGAAGTCCCCGACGACGGGGATCGAGCCCCCTTCGCCGGTGATCACCGGCTCACGCCCGAAGGCGGCACCGAGCGCCTCGCGCGCCGCATCGAAGAGCGGCCCGCCGAGGGTCGCGCGCCAGGGGCGTCCGCCATGGAGCGCGCGCACGGTGACGCGCACGCCGGCGGGTGCGACCGCATCGACATGCGCCTGCATCAACGTGCGGATCCGCTCCGGATCCTGATCGGGGACCAATCGGCAGCTCACCTTCGCCATCGCCGTGGCGGGGAGCACCGTCTTGGCGCCCTCGCCGGTATAGCCAGAGAGAAGGCCGTTCACCTCGCAGGTGGGGCGCGTCCAGAGCCGCTCGAGCACCGTATGGTCCGGCTCGCCGCCGAGCGCCGATGCGCCGACCTCCTTGAGGAAGTGCGCCTCGTCGAAGGGGAGGTTCCGCATCCCGGCCAAGACATCGGTGGGCCAGCCGCGCACATCATCATAGAAGCCGGGGATCGCGACACGCCCCTGCTCGTCGTGGAAGGTCGCGAGGATCCGCGCGAGCGCCATCGCGGGATTCACCACCGCGCCGCCGTACGAGCCCGAGTGCAGATCCTGCGCCGGCCCCTGCACATCGATCTGGAAGTAGGCGAGCCCACGCAACGAGCTGAGGATACTCGGGATCCCCGGCGCGAACATCGCGGAGTCGGAGATGATCACCCCATCACAGGCGAGTCGCTCGGCATGCGCCGCGACGAAGGCCTCGAGATGCTCCGAGCCCACCTCCTCTTCGCCCTCGAGCAGGACGAGGACGTTCGCGGGGAGGGCGCCACGCACCGCGAGATGTGCCTCGAGCGCGTGGAGATGGATGAAGACCTGTCCCTTGTCGTCCACACTCCCGCGCGCGAAGAGCTTCCCGTCACGGATCGTCGGCTCGAAGGCGGGGGAGGTCCAGAGCGCATGCGGCTCCGGCGGCTGCACATCGTAGTGCCCGTAGATCAGGATCGTCGGCGCGTCAGGCCCCGCCTTCCGCCACTCGGCGAGGACGATCGGATGTCCCGCCGTGGGATGCGTGCGGACCGAGAACCCGATCCGCTCGAACTGCGCATGGAGCCAGGCGGCGGCGTTCGCGACATCGCCGTTGTGCTCCGAGCGCGCACTCACGCTCGGGATGCGCAGGAAGGCGAAGAGATCATCGAAGGCGCGCGAGCGGTTCGCGGTGAACCACTGGTCGAGGGCGGTGTCGAGCATCGGCATGAGACGTCGAGGGAACGAGGGATCAGGGCGTCGCGGCGGAGTCGGGCCAGGTGCCCCGCCATCCGGTGAGCATCCATCCTTGGCGCTGACCGATCTCGCGGCCATCGCGGAGGAGTGGGATCGGCTCGCCGGCACGGACGGTGGCGAAGTGATCGAGCAGTGCGGTGATCGGCGGAGGGATCTCTCCGTCGCGAGGGAGACCGAGCACGACGAAGAGCGAGTCCCCCGGCTGCGCCATGTCGGCGAAGCGCGGCCAGAGATCGAACTGGTTCGGGCGGCTCCCGATGTTGAGTGCGGTGACGACGGGCTGCCCCGGGCGATGGAAGGCGAGCATCGCCGCATCCTGATAGCGATTCGCGGCGACGGGAGTGTTCGGTGGGACCGCGAGCGCGGTGGCGAGCGCATCCCACCCATGCGCCTGATTCACCGGGTCGCGGCTTCCGGGGAGCTCGACCAGCGGCCGCACCACATGCGCGAGGAGCACGACGCTCAGCCCGGCAGCGAGTTGCACGCCACGACGTTCCCAGCGGCTCCGAATCCCAGGGACGCGCGCCGCGAGGAGGATCACCCCGGGTACCCAGGCGATCGCAGGCCAGTTCGCCTCCACGCGTTTGCGCGTGGCACTGAAGACGAAGAAGGCGAGACAGAAAAGGGCGACACCCGTCAGCGCGAGTCGGCGGGGATCACGCACGGTCCCGGTGAGCGCCTCGGCGGCCTCCGCCTCGGGATGGGCCGCCCGCGGCGAGAACTGCGCGCGCATAGGCTCCACGATCGCCGCGAGGAGGAGCCCGAAGAGGATCGGCGAGGCGAGCGCCACCTGCCCACCGATCAGGGCGAGCTGTCGCGCGAGCAGCGATTCCTTGGCGCCTCCGCCGAGTCCATGCCCGAGCTGGAAACGGAAGGCGATCCAGTCATGCGAGGCATTCCAGAGGAGGACCGGCACCATCACGAGCGAGGCGACCACGACCGCGAGCCAGGGGCCCGGCTCACGGAGGCGTGGGCGCAAGGTCGGTACCGCGAGCATCGTGAGGGTCAGTCCCATCGGGATCAGGATCCCCGTGAACTTCGATGCCATCGCGATCCCGATCGCGACGCCCGCGCCGAGCCACCAGCGGGTCGCCAGCGCACTCCCGCTCGGATGCGAGAGCGCCTGCACCACGCAGCAGAGGGTCCAGGCGATCCCCATGAGGAGTGGCGCATCGGGTGTGGCGAGGACCATCCCCACCGCCGCGATCGGCATCGCGGCGAAGGCGAGGAGGGCGAACTGCGCCGCGCGCGGCCCGGCGAGCCGATCCGCCGTCCACGCGATCGCCGCCGTCGCCACCGTCCCCGCGACGTTCGGAAGGAGCCGCACGCCGAGCGGGGTATCGCCGAGGAGCGCGGTGCCCCCAGCGATGAGCCACGCGATCATCGGGGGGTGATCGAAGTACCCTCCGGCCAAGTGCCGCGACCAGGTCCAGTAGTACGCCTCGTCAGGGACGAGGGGGACCGTCGCCGCGAAGATGAGGCGCAGGAGGAGGATGCCGAGGAGGGCGCCCCAGATACGAGGCGGCGACTCCGACGATTGGGCGGCCGTGTGCGCCATGGTATCCTCAATCTATCTATGCCGAATCGTCTCGCGGGCGCCTCGAGCCCCTACCTCATGCAGCACGCCGACAACCCCGTCGATTGGTACGAATGGGGTCCTGAGGCCCTGGCCGAGGCGGCGCGCACCAATCGCCCGATCCTCCTCTCGATCGGCTACGCCGCCTGCCACTGGTGCCATGTGATGGCGCACGAGTCGTTCGAGGATGAGGTCACGGCGCGCGTGATGAACGAGCACTTCGTGAACATCAAGGTCGACCGCGAGGAGCGACCCGACATCGACTCGATCTACATGCAGGCGGTGCAGGCGATCACCGGGCATGGTGGGTGGCCGATGACGATGTTCCTCACCCCTGAGGGGATCCCTTTCTACGGTGGGACCTACTTCCCGCCCGAGGATCGCCATGGGATGCCGTCGTTCCGACGGGTGCTCGTCTCCGTGTCGGAGGCGTGGAAGCACCGACGGGATGAGGTGCTCAAGGGGGCGACCTCGTTGCGTGCGATCTACGCTTCGGCGGAGAGCCCGACCACTGGGGCTCACGCCCTGAGCCCCTCGCGGCTCGATGATACCCTGCGGGCGATGCGCAGTTGGTTCGATCACGAGCATGGGGGATTCGGGGGCGCGCCAAAGTTCCCGCAGACGCAGGTCCTCGATGCCCTGCTCCGCTTCCATCGTCGCACCGGCGACGCGGAGTCGCTCGCGCATGCGCGCTTCTCCTTCGAGACGATGGCGGCGGGCGGGATCCACGACCAGATCGGCGGTGGCTTCCACCGCTATACCGTCGACGGCGCCTGGCAGGTGCCGCACTTCGAGAAGATGCTCTACGACAACGCGCTCCTGGCGCGCTTCGCGGTGCACCTCTGGGAGGTCACGCAGGTACCGGCGCATCGCGCGGTCGCGGAGTCGATCGTGGCTTGGCTCCGGTGCGAGATGACCGATCCGACCGGTGGATGGTACGCCTCCCTCGACGCCGACAGCGAAGGGCATGAGGGGCGGTTCTACGTCTGGTCGCTCGCCGAATTCCATCAGGTGGCCGGAGAGGATGCCGCGGTGGCGGAGGCGCACTGGGGGATCACCGCATCGGGGAACTTCGAAGGGGCGAACATCCCGCACGTCACCCGCTCACTTAGTGAGGTCGCTTCCTCGCTCGGGATGAGCGTCGATGAGGCATCGGTGCGTCTGACGCGGGCTCGTGAACGATTGTACGCGCATCGCGCCGAGCGCATCTGGCCCGGCCGTGATGAGAAGGTCCTCGCCGGCTGGAACGGGCTCATGCTCCGCGCCGTCGCGGAGGGGGCTCATATCCTCGATGATGAGGCCTGGCGCACACTCGCCATCGCGAACGGGACCTTCCTCCGTGCGCAGATGCTCCACGAGGGACGCGTCTTCCGCAGCTGGCGCGGGGGGCAGGCCTCCATCCCAGGCTTTCTCGAGGACCATGCCGCGGTCGCACTCGGCTTCCTCGCGCTCCACGACCTCACCGGGGACCCCTCGTGGCTCGACGACGCGCTGCGACTCGCCGAGTCGACCGTCCGGTACTTCTGGGATGCTGAGACGCAGGCGTTCTTCGACACCGCGCATGACGCTGAGCGATTGGTGACCCGCCCACGTGACGTCACTGACAACGCGATCCCCAGCGGGACGTCGTTAGCGATCGAACTGCACGCG
>Ga0222713_10003402_pt1 | contig 16520 bp, 17 predicted proteins | sample C33_649DmetaG_FD_165061 | JGI IMG/M metagenome (GOLD analysis project Ga0222713, IMG submission 165061) | Estuarine water microbial communities from San Francisco Bay, California, United States - C33_649D | ecosystem: Environmental > Aquatic > Marine > Unclassified | place: USA: California...
GCAGGATTCGAACCTGCGAAGGTATGAACCAACAGATTTACAGTCTGTCCTCGTTGGCCGCTTGAGTATCTCCCCAACAATATCGAGCCGATGGAGGGATTCGAACCCCCGACCAGCTGATTACAAATCAGCTGCTCTGGCCAACTGAGCTACATCGGCAATTATTGGTATTCATTAAATAAAAGAACAAATCCGACAAATTTCGGATTGCAAATGTACAAAGCTTTTTTTTATTGAAAAAATTTTTGTTCACTTTTTTGAGTTTAATTCATATTCAGCGGAGTTCTTGAAAGGTTTCATACCTTTGAGCAGTAAACTATGAAAAAAATAGTTGTATGCGTTAGTTCGGATTTAGCAACGGACAATAGAGTTTTGAGGCATTGTGAACTCATGCACGATACTGGTTTTGAGGTACTTGTTTTGGGCAGGAAGCTTCCATCAAGCCCACCGATGCCCAAGTTACCATTTGCGAGCCGGCGAGTTGAACTCCCTTTTACAAAGGGCCCTTTTTTCTACATCAGTTTTCAACTTTGGCTGTTTTTCATTTTACTCTTTAGGCAAGTAGACATTATATGGGCTAATGATCTCGATACGGTACCACCATGTTTTGCCATTAGTAAATTACGTCGCCTGTTTTTTACTGTTGATGCTCACGAGCTCTTTACTGAAGTTCCAGAACTACAAGATGCTCCTATCAAAAAATTAATTTGGAGTATTGTAGAAAAACACCTTGCTATAAATGCAGATATATTCCTTACTGTTAACCACTCGTTGGCCCGCTACTTTAACCATAAATATGGAATCAATGCAAGGGTGGTTAGAAATGTACCAAAAAGAATTAAACTTCCTGATGCATATACAAAAATGGATCAAGGCCTACCTGAAAACGACCTTGTATTGGTAATTCAGGGATCTGGCATTAATAAAGGTAGAGGATTAGATGAAACCATTGATGCCATAAGCCCACTAATTGGAATAAGCTTAATGGTTATTGGTGGAGGAAATGCCATCGAAGACGCGAAACGAAAAGTGGCGGAACTTGGAATGGAAAATAAAGTTCATTTTATTCCGCGTGTTACTTACCAGGAAATGATGCGATACACACAAATCGCTTCAATCGGACTAGCATATGATGCAGACCCTTGTTTGAATTTTCAAATGGCTCTGCCTAATAAAGTTTTTGATTATTTTCAAGCCGGTATTGCAATAATTAGTGGCCCTCAACCGGAAATCTCGGGATTGGTAGCCTCCTATGAATGCGGATACATTATGAAGCATATTACTCCTGAATCGATTCGTTGGGCGATTACCTTTTATCAAAAACACCCAGAAATTCTCGAAACTCATAAAAAAAATTCAAAAAAAGCTTCTGAAACTGAACACTGGGAAAATGAGAAAGTGGAATTGGAATCGATACTCAATACATTAATCGATTAATCCGATCGAACATAGACAGTTTATAAAAATCAAACAAATGGTTCATCCCAGCCGATTTCCCAGATTTTAAGCGGTTTACTACTAAGGGAAAGAACAAATAATTAAGCATTCTTAATAACCATAATAGGTGGAGCCTTGTTAAGACACGGTGAACCCGAAGTACCCTTACCTTAGAAATAAATGCATCGGAATTTGTAGTAAATCGAATACAACGTTTAAGATTTCGAATTGCTTCTTCAGTCTTCATCAGGAACTTTTCATTCGAGTCCAGTACTGCATTTTTTACTGGGTTATTTATATGGTGAATTTTAAATCCTAATAGACTCAACTCAACACCAAATAAGGTATCCTCGTGTCCATATCCAACAAGCCTTTCATCAAAGGATACTTTTTCAAAAATGGATTTCCGAATAAGCACATTATTTGTTTTAAAGCCCACGTCACCATGTATACGGTCATGCAGACTTTTACTTTCTCTCTTTTTACTGACTTTCCAGCGTAAAAGCTTTTCAGAGGCTGGTCTATTCTCTTGATAGACACTGCCTCCATATGATATACTAATTGTATTAGTTTCAGTGACTTCCAACCATTTATTTACAAATTTTGAATTCGTGAGCTCTGAATCACCATCCAAGAAAAGGACAAAGTCTCCTTTAGCCTCTTGCACCATGAGATTACGAGTTGCCGCACGTCCAAGATTTTTTTGATTTTTAATTAATCTAAACCCTGAGAACAAAGGAATTTTTGTAATGACTGGAGTTGGTGAACAATCGTCACAAACAAGCACCTCAACAGAGGTAGGTAATAATTCAATCTGCCGTTGAATGGCCAGCACCAAGGTATCTACATTACAGTGATAGGCTGGAATGCAAATACTAAGCATTATGCCATTGTATTCGGTGTGCCAAAGTGCATCGGAGGCACCCCTGATTTTGGTTCCTCAATTACGCCAAAATTCTGCTCGTATTTTTCAATATTGTCTGCTAAAGCATGCAAAAATCGTTTTGCATTTTGCGGAGTCATTAGCACCCGTGAGCGAACTTTCCCTTTTGGCATTCCAGGCATCATTTGAATGAAATCACAAACGACTTCTGCAGGTGAATGCGTAATTACAGCAAGGTTAGAATAAATTCCCAAGGCAATTTCTTCTGAAAGTTCAATATTCATCTGATTTTCTTGTTGTTCCATGGCTTAGTTTATTTCAGTTATAATATCGTTAAATTTAATTCCAAATTCTTCCAATTCGTTTAGTACAGGTATATATATTTCCTTTTGAACCGGAATTTGTACCCCCGGATTGGAATATCCTTTTAATATCTGCTTAGCAATAATCCCTACAGGCAACCCTACGGTGTTTGACATGGCTGTAAATTGATTGTCCTCTCCAAGTGCTACCATGAATGAAGTAATTTTAGTTTGCTTCCTATCATATTCAAAAACAAACTCATGTAACATGACTAGCATATCTTTATCGATTGGTTTAAGCACCCATGATCGTTCTAAAAGGGTTTGAAGCAAAACAGCGGGGCTTGCATCTTCTGGAAAAATGAACACATCTCCATTAAAAAATCCAATTTCTTGAAAAAGCGGGAAAAGATGGGCACGTTCTGGTCGTAAGAATTTTTTAAATTTCACCTCTACACTATCAACCGGGTGATATGGCAGAAATGCATTCAATAATTGACGTGGGCTAAGTAAACTACTTTTTTCTAGTATGTAACTGTCTTCAGTAAGACCAAGTTCAATGAACACATCCCATCCTTGACAAAAATCGGGTTTTCTCAACGTACCACGATAAATAGTTTCTACCTCAGGGATGTTATAACTATCCATGTATTTTAATGAGTCCCTATTTGCGTAACCGTCAAAAGCACCATATCCTTCAATAATAAATCGCTCTGTTCTTTTGAATAATTGAGAATAAGGAATATACTTGAGTTCTTTATTCTGACGAAATGCAGCGACTCCGCCTTGTCCGGCGAGAATCACATTACGTGGATTCCAAGTAAATTTATAATGCCATAAGTTATCGTCAGAATTGGGAGCAATAAGGCCCCCACAAAAAGATTTAAACACCTTTAGGCTTACACCCTCTTGCCGTTTTTCATCTAAAACTCGCATGGCACTCATATGGTCTATTCCCGGATCCACTCCGGTTTCATTCATAATGGTAACTCCCTTTAATACTGCTTCTTCGTGCAGTTGTTTCATCGCTGAAGAAACATAGCTTGGTGTTATCAAATCCTTTCCTAAATCTATACAATCCCGAGCTACCTCTACATGAAATCTAGCCGGTAGCATGGAAATAACAAGGTCAACATTGGCCATTATTTCACGACGCTCCGCAGCGATACTGGCATCCATTTGAATTAATTGAATATGTTGATTATCGCCATACATGCTGTATAAGGAATCAATGCATGTATTCCCAATTATTAGCATCCATTCTTCCGAAACCAGACGATCCGAAAGGTAGCGAAGTAATGAGGAAGAAGATAGCCCCGCTCCCAATACCAATATGGTTTTCATCAGATTTAATGAATATTTTCTAGGATCGGTCGTACCGCATTAAAGAGCACTTCTTCATCCCAAGGTTTGGAAATAAAAGAGTCGAGTAAATTGTCTTGAACCAATCCATCCACGGAAACTGCATTAGCTTGACCTGACAGCATGACGCATTTAAGTTCTGGATATTTGTCTTTGATTGATCGGATCAACTGTTCCCCCGTCATCTGTGGCATCTGATAATCTACGATTATAAAGATAATATCTATCTTCTCAGCTACCAGCTGGTCTATATTTAGAAAGGCTTCTGAAGGGTCTGTAAAATATTCGAGTAAAGTACATTTTTGGTCCAATATTTTTCCCAGCTGAAAACCCAACATTTGCAAAATGAATGGATCATCATCCACACAAACAACCGCATATTTAATTTCATCCATATAACAAAGGTATTATATTAATTCAATCTCAACTTCATTTTTTTCCTCTGTTTGATTATTTAAACAATGAAAAACAAACGAGAATGTAGTCCAATCATCGGTTGATTCAAGAGTCATTTGTGCACCGTGTTCTTCCAACACGCTTTTAACAATACTCAATCCGAGCCCAGAACCATTTCTTTTTGCTTTGGTGGTATAGAACTTTTCAAACATTCGCTCTTTAACCTCTGTTGGAATTCTTGGGCCATTATTAGCAATGTAAATGGTAATATATTCTTTTGTAGACTCGGCTGTAATTTTTATGATTCCCCTGTCATTGAGTTGATCCATAGATTCAATGGCATTTTTAAGAATATTTGACCACAATTGAAATAACTTAATATCAAAGCCTTCAATGTACAGCGAGCGGTCCACCTCAAAAACAAGTTCCACACTTCGTTTTAACTCATAATTGAAGACATTCAGGACCGTATTAATGTTCTCATACAAATTAACCGGACCTTTATCGCTGTTGCGCTGATCTTTTATAAAAGACCTCAGATCTTGTACCACATTGGTTGCACGGTCCGAGGAAGTTAGAATTGTCTCTATGAAATTCCTAACAATTTGTAACCCGTAAATTAACTCCAAAAACTCAAATGGATTATTCGAATCTAATACTTGCTTAATAAATTCCTTTTGATCTGGCAGCACCCGCGTCTTTACGAACATTGAAACTAGCTTTGAGCGAGAATCCGCATCTATTAATGGATAATTTTCAGTAAAAAACAATTCGAGTACTTTCATTTCCTTACGCTGTTGAAGCCCCCCAACAAAGAGCTCCCCTTGATGTTCAATTGAACGATTCAATGCCAAGTTTATTTGGGATTCAGAACATTTTGAAACGACATTTCCAAACAGTTTATCTAGTGTAAATCGAATACTTTCCGCGCCAATTTTAATAGCACCAAGCGGTGTGTTTAAATCATGTGCGATGCCAGAGGCTATTTCACCTATTGTAACCAATTTCTCCTGATCAGACATAGATTTAGTAAGTTCAAAATTCCGTTTTGTTTCCTCAAGCACGCGCTGTTCAAGATCTGCATTTATTTCTAATATTTCAAGCTGCAACTTTTCTTTTAATTTCTGCTCTTCTAATGCTGAGATTTTCTGTGACAGAAGATTCGAAATCGTCATTAATACCCTTAAATGCAGTTCTGTAAAGAACCCTTTCTTTTTGTTTTCCGAATCGATAACTCCCCATATTTTCTTACCTATTTGGATTGGTACAGCCAACTCCGAATGGCGTGTTTCATCGTCCACAATATACCGATTATCGAGCGTGGTATCATCTATTAGTAAATATTTACCGGACTTAGCTACAGTACCAACAATTCCTTGACCAAAGGGGATTTTCATAGTATCCACTATAACCCTACGGCCTTTAGTTTTATTACCCATTGCAGCTACTTGGACCAAAAACTTATCCTCAAGTTTATATATCACACAATCCTCAAAATCCAGTTGAGAAATGATATTTTCAACTATGTCCCAGCATATCTCTTCATAGTGTGTCCCTGTAAGGAAGGAATCTGCCAATAAATTGATGGTTTTTTCGGCTTGAATAATATGCTTAAGCTCATCGTTCATTTGTTGAATGGTAATGCTAGATTCTTGGAGCGCCACAATGTTTCGAATTCGTTCCTTAACATTTACAAGCATCCGTGAAAGCAGAACAAGGAGCACCTTCTCATCTTCAAAGAATTTTCGATACTCATTTACGGAATCCAAGCCCACAAATCCTATGCATGTTCCTTGATGAATTAAAGGTAAAGCAATCAGTGATTTAATTCCTTGGACTACTAATAATTCTTTAAACATTCCTTCGGGAAGCTTATCAGTATTCTCGATTTCAATATTCTCGCCCTTACTATGTGTTTCTACCCATACTGGAACAAGTTCAAAAGGGATATTCTGAAGGTTATCTTTTTCGGGACTAATTCCCGAAGCAACCCATTCATGCGTATTGGATGTCGTTTGATTTTCATGGTCGTATTCAAACAAATAAGCACGGTCTACATTCATAAATGTACCAAGTCGTTGCAAGGTTGTTTCAATTAATCCATTTAATTCATTTGGATTAATATCGATAAACTCCGTTGCAACTCCCATAATAACGGATTGGAATTTATTTTTATAGTCAACGATGCGTTCTGCTTGTTTACGTTCTGAGATATCTCTAGATGCTGCTATAATAAATCCTTTTCCTTCTATATTTTGATATCGAACATAAACCTCAACATCAATAGTTTTGCCATTCTTTTGGTTGACATTTACAGATTCTGATGAAAAAGAACCCTTTTCCTTTAATAAGGATAAATGGGATTCCCATGCTTTGTTATCTTTAAACTGATGGTCAATGTCCGAAATCTTATACTGAGTAATTTCCTCGATAGATATCCCCAATCGATCTGATGCTGCCTTGTTGATATATACGAAATTTCCATGTTCATCAGCCACCTGCACAGCATCCGAAGCAGCATTCAAGAATTGTTCCAAAAGGGTGAGTCTTAAATGCGACTTCTGAACTTCCTCTTCCGCCAATTTTCTTTGTGTAATGTCGATTCCGTAACCTACAACATTACGTTTTTTATTATTGGGGTTATAAATCGGGTGCATCCTCCTCATGATCACTCTGCGCATTCCTTGAGAGTCAATGAGGTCGTCTTCCCACTCTACTTCCTTGTTCTTCTTTAGTACTTCTAGAAACTTCGCCCTTCTGAAATCCGCTCCAACATTCGATATTCCTTTTAATTCACAATAATCGTAGTCATCTTTTCCAATAATAAACTCACGAATTTCTGGACTTTTTATTCCTTGAGGGTTTACGAAAAGATATCGGTGTTGCTCATCAAATACGGCGATATCTGAAGGGATATTGTTTAAAATGAATTCGTAAAATTCTTGTTGATCCTTGAGTCTAATGGCCAGCGAAGTGAGTTCATTTTCTTTTTGTGAAACATCATTTACGAAATGAGTAATATCCGCGGCGTACAGATTAAAAAACTTATTGGTTGCTTTTTTTCGAATATTCAACTGATAAGTATTGTTATTTCGTGAAAGGTATACTGAATGATTTTCTAATAAATTGGTATTTACATAATTCAAATGTTCCTTTAACTCTTTATCGACTAGTTGGTCTATGGTAAAATTGAAGTCCTGTAAAAACTGCTTCGACGACGGGTTCGCATAGAGCAACTCATAACCCATACCAATTCGTAGCACCGGATTTGGGTTTTCCTCAGGAAATAAGGAGGTATTCAATAATTCTTGCTTACTCTCTTCTAACGCTTTGTTTTTTAGTCGATATTCGTGATTGAGTCGCTGTAAATCCTCCAAAGCTTTATTCGATGCTTGAAGCAGAAACAAATACTCTGCAATGTAATCTTGTTGTGGGAAATCTTTAAGGGTAAGATTATACTCAGATATATGGAAATTTGAATTAATCACCGGTGAACCATGTAGAATATAACCCCACTCTACAGCTCTTCCGGAAATTTTATAGCGTTTTGTTCCGTCTATTGTTTGTATAAAAAATAATTGGGCACTGTAATTTCGCAGTTTATCGAATGAACCTCCTGTGACCCATTCAAAATAAGAGTCAAACGAAGCAGATGCAGGGCTCTTAATTGCTTTTTGAAAGGCCTTGCCAATCTTTAGCAGGGATAAATCATTCCCAACAAATAAGGTATGTGGGTTTGCGAATTCTAACGCACTGAATAAGTAATCAAGATCATAATCGATATTCATTCCCATTCAATCAGAAAGACATGACAGTCGGAATCATCTCCTTTCTCCAAAATTTGTTTAACCCGACAATTCAATTTGAAGCGTTTTCCCAGACCTTTAATTAATCCAAATAACATTGGTGTTAGCCCTACTCGATGCGAACGATATTCCAATTCTATAGAATTCGACGTTTCATTGCGCGTGGTAAACAAAGGGGGTGCTAAATGAGGCATAATGTTGCTCATTCGTGCATGTAACATGTCAAGATTTGCTAAAAATTCAGGAAAAGTAGAACCCGATAAATCCATTAATTCTCCGTATCCCTCTTCTGCGGTATAGGTAATCCAATATTCACCAAATGCCTCAAGGATAACCGGAGCATCAGATTTGAGTACCTTAGAAGCATGATGCACCAAATCGTAAGTAAGTTTATCTGGATATGATTGTAAGCCAACAAATTCACTTTCTTCAAATCCCGCATTTTCGGCTATTTCTTGCCAAGTTGCTTCACCGTAATTAGAGACAACCAGATCCTTTATTGCTTTGTTTACTAGGCCGTACATATTTAAAAATTAATTTAACAAATATAAAGAAATCATTGAAAACCGGCTCGATCTGTTACATTCGCATTCACAGTTATTTGCGTACTTTTGCAAAAAAAACTCATGGAATACAAAAAGCTCGGGAAATCAGGGATACAGGTAAGCCGATTTTCGCTTGGATCATGGTTGACTTTTGGAAAGCAAATTGATGAACTCGCTGTAGAGCGATTAATGACGATTGCATATGAATATGGTATCAATTTCTTTGATAATGCTGAAATATATGCACGAGGAATGAGTGAAACCGTGATGGGTAAAACTCTTAAGAAACTTGGATGGAGTCGAGACAGCTATTTAGTATCGAGTAAGGTCTACTTTGGAACAGGTGGAACTTGGCCTACACAGCGCGGATTAAGTAGAAAACATGTTGTAGAAGGGTGCCATCAAGCCCTTGAACGACTGCAAGTAGATTACATTGATTTATTTTTTTGTCATCGTCCCGATAAGAGCACGCCAATTGAAGAAACGGTTTGGACCATGCACAATTTAATTCAACAGGGCAAAATCCTATACTGGGGCACCTCAGAATGGAGCGCTCAAGAAATAATGGAAGCGCATGTTTTCGCTAAGCAAAATCATTTAATTGGACCAACTATGGAACAACCAGAATACAATTTATTTTGTCGACATAAAGTTGAAGTGGAGTATGAACAAATCTATAGTACGATGGGGCTTGGAACTACAATTTGGTCTCCTTTAGCCTCTGGCGTATTAACAGGAAAATACAACCAAGGTAACCCATCCGGAACCCGACTTGGTATTGAAGGGTTAGAATGGCTTCGCGATAAGAATGTAACAGCGGAAAGGATAGAAAAAGCCATTAAGATTGATGGTTTAGCAACAGAGCTTGGCACCTCAAGCACAAAACTTAGTTTGGCTTGGTGCCTAAAAAATCCAAACGTTAGTACGGTAATTTTAGGAGCAAGTAATGAAAGCCAATTAATTGAGAACTTGGAAGCCATGGAAATACAATCCCTTCTTACTTCTGAGGTTATGGCACGAATTGAGCTTATTATGGATAATAAACCGCTTAAACCCGACTATTAAAACAAATGCCTCAAAAAAATGTTTCCTTTTTATTGCAATAATTCTACCCAATGATTCAAACTGATATTATTATAATTGGCGCAGGCCCGGTAGGTCTCTTCACTGTTTTTGAGGCTGGGCTGCTAAAATTACGCTGCCATTTAATTGATTCGTTACCACAGCCTGGTGGACAATGCTCAGAAATTTATCCTAAAAAACCAATCTATGATATCCCCGGATTTCCGGAAATTTTAGCCGGAGACCTCATTGATAATCTTATGGCACAAGCGGCGCCATTTAAACCTGGATTCACCCTGGGTGAAGCAGCGATGACGATCAACACCATGAATGATGGTCGCTTTAAAGTAACTACTGTAAAAGGAACAGAGCATTGTGCCCCAATTGTGATGATAGCTGGTGGATTAGGCGTTTTTGAACCAAGAAAGCCCCCCATCGATAACCTTTCAATCTATGAAGACAAAGGGGTCGAATACATCATACGTAATCCGAACTTTTATCAAGATAAAACATGTGTAATCGCAGGTGGTGGAGATTCTGCCTTGGATTGGTCAATCTTCCTCGCCGAAAACAACATTGCTTCCTCAGTTACTTTAGTACATCGAAGCGCATCCTTCCGAGGGCATTTAGATTCGGTACAAAAAGTTATTGATTTGGCTGAAAAAGGCAAGATAAACTTGATTACAGAAGCTGAAGTTACTGGGCTGGAAGGAAAAGGTTTATTGGAAGAAGTAATTATAACCCATCAAACTCAAGGTGAACTAAGGAAAAAAGCGAATCACTTTATTCCTCTCTTCGGTTTAAAGCCAAGTCTAGGACCCATTTCAGATTGGGGCTTAGAGATAGAAAAAAATGCGATCAAGGTAAATACATTAGATTATTCGACTAACATTCCCGGGATTTATGCAATCGGTGATGTAAACACCTATGAAAATAAATTAAAGCTAATTCTTTGTGGATTTCATGAGGGAACACTTGCTGTTCAATCAGCGTTTGCACGTATCTTCCCAGAAAAGAAAAATGTATTAAAGTATACCACTGTAAATGGCGTTCAAGGCTTCTAAGATTTTATGAAAAACAAATCCATTAGTACGGTAATTATTTTTGGAGCCCTCTCCATGCTTTCAATTCTAATTATCCAATTACTATGGGTGCAGAAAACTATCGAAAGACAGCGTATTAGCATCTCAATTCAACAGCGAGAGGACAGTCTTAACCAGAGGGAATTTCAAAATGATGTACAAATTGCATTACGTGAAGTAATCGGAACCATAGAACGCAATACTTCAAATGATGTATATGGGGCGGTTAGAATGGTCTCTAATAGCCAATTTATTGTTGATTTGTCCGCGGAACTTGACCCCTACTATTTAGAAACTCTGTTAAAAAAGGCTTTTTACAAGGAGAATGTAAATAGAGATTTTGTTTATGCCATTTATGATTGCTTTACTGATAGTATTTACACGAGCAATATTGTTAAATATAAAAAAGACTCTATATATGTTTTAGACAGAGAAAGTACACCTGTTGACATCCAATCAAAAATGGATTTAAAAAAGGATGGGCATTACTTTTCTGTATACTTTACTGAAATAGAAAGTCCAGAAATTAAGGCTAAACCAAATTATGCCCCATGGATATACCTAACCTTAATGCTTATTGTGATCGCAACATTTTTCGCCTTTAGTGTAACAGTAATAATGCGTCAATATCGATTAGCAGAAGTAAAAACAGATTTCATCAACAACATGACACATGAACTGAAAACGCCTATTTCGACTATCAGTTTATCTGCAGAGATGATGATGAGGATGCCTGAAATAACGTTGGAACAAGTACAGAAATATTCAAGCATCATATACAAGGAAAACAAGCGACTTGAACATCAGGTAGAGCGAGTGCTAAACATCGCTAAATTGGACAAAGATCAAGTAGTACTAAATAAAGATCAATTCGACGTAAATGAATTATTGGGTGAAGTTAAAGAAAATTTTGAACTGCATCATTTTGAAAAGGGAGGGGTAATTCACATTGAATTATCTGCAGGTAAACACATTATTCAAGCAGACGCAGTTCATTTTACTAATGTGATTTATAACTTATTAGAAAATGCTGTAAAGTACTGTGAATCAGTACCAAATATTACTATACAAACAAAAAATGAAAAGCAGGGAATTTGGATTGAGATTCAAGATAACGGAATTGGAATTAAAAAAGAAAACCTAACCTTGATTTTCGACAAATTCTATCGAATTCCAACGGGAAATTTACATAATGTTAAAGGATTTGGGCTCGGACTTTACTATGTGAAACTAATTGTTGATGCCCATGGAGGTAAGGTAAATGTTAAAAGTACTCCTGGCAAAGGAACGACTTTCTCATTGTTTTTTCCTTGATTTTATTAACTGGGTATCCGGCTGAGGAAACACTCCTTTTCTAGTGAGGACTTTCCTTTTTTGATTGAATACAAGCTCTTCGAATATCATTGAATTTGTGGACGTTACTTGAACAGTCCATGTTTTACGCCTGCCTTTACCTAATTTATTTATCACAGCAATGCGTCCATTTAAAACTGGACAAAACTCGGGAATTTTATAGCAAATACTAATCTCATTTCTGCTCACTTCAATTTCCATTTTTACTGAGTCTATTTGAATGGATTGATTGTGCTGTAAAACCAAATATGCCGGTTGTATACCAAGGTAAGTACCACACATTTTTTTGGGCACCATGGTGGTTGATTGCGCAACAATGGATTGACTGAGAACAAAATAAAACACCAAAAACACTAACCTCTTCATGGCACGAAAGTACACAAATTCAACATTGTTTATTATCCCGTTAATAAAATCATCATTTCAACATTAGTTGTTTTTTTATAAAAGTTTACTTTCGTACAACGATGGAACAATATCATAAACTCTTAACATACATCCTTAAAGAGGGAGTAAAAAAAGAAGACAGAACCGGTACTGGAACCTATTCTGTTTTTGGTTATCAAATGCGCTTTAACCTAGCTGACGGGTTTCCTTTAGTGACTACCAAAAAATTACACCTTCGGTCGATAATTCATGAACTTCTTTGGTTTTTACAAGGGGACACAAACATCAAGTACTTAAAAGACAACAATGTATCTATATGGGATGAATGGGCTGATGAAGATGGAAATCTTGGACCTGTATATGGGTATCAGTGGCGTTCTTGGCCCACTCAAGATGGGGGTCATATCGATCAAATCACCCAAGTAGTTGAACAAATTAAAAAGAATCCCGACTCGCGTAGATTATTAGTTTCTGCATGGAATGTTTCATGCGTGAACGATATGGCTTTGCCACCTTGTCATACCATGTTTCAATTTTATGTAGCCGAAGGGAAACTAAGTTGCCAACTTTACCAGCGAAGCGCAGATACCTTTTTAGGAGTACCTTTTAATATCGCGTCGTATGCATTACTCACCTTAATGATGGCTCAAGTTTGTGACTTGCAACCCGGAGAGTTTATCCACACCTTTGGCGATGCACATCTGTATACTAACCACATAGAGCAAGCCGAACTTCAACTTTCAAGGGAATGCCGACCCTTGCCGACCATGAGAATAAATCCCCGTGTTAAGGATCTTTTTGCCTTTAAATTTGAAGATTTCGAACTAGATAATTATAACCCACATCCACACATTAAAGCCGAGGTAGCCGTATGACAAAGCTAGCATTAATCGTAGCTATGGATGAAGCGCGAGGTATTGGAAAAAACAATGATCTAATGTGGAATTTACCTAATGACATGAAGTTCTTTAAAGAAAAGACATATGGTCAAATCGTAATTATGGGCAGAAAGAATTACGACTCCATCCCGGAACGATTTCGTCCATTACCGAATCGAGAGAATTGTGTCATTACTAGAAATACTTCTATGGAGGCGCCCGGTTGCAAAGTGTTTCATGATTTACATGAGTGTATAAATTCATATAAAAATGACGAACGCACCCTTTTTATAATTGGTGGGGGTGATATTTATCGCCAAGCTTTGCAAACACTAACATTGGATGAATTATACATTACCGAAATCGACCATACATTTGATGCCGATACTTTTTTATTTCATTTTGACGAAGCCGACTGGCGAAAAACTATCATTCAAACACAAATTCCCGATGATCTACATGACTACGGGTTTACGATATACAAATATTCCAAATAACCTATTAATTTTATATAAACCTTAACTATGATTGCACCATTTAATCTTCAGCAGTGGATAAATGATAACAGAGATCATTTAAAACCGCCAGTATCCAATAAGAACTTATACCATGAGGCAGGAGATTTCATTGTAATGGTTGTGGCAGGACCTAATGCTCGTAAGGATTATCACTTTAATGAAAGCGAAGAATTATTTTATCAGATTGAAGGAGATATCACGGTTCGAATTCAACACGAAGGAAAACCAAAAGATATTTTAGTTAAGGAAGGAGAAATGTTCTTATTACCGGCGAATACCCCCCATTCACCCATGCGAGGAGAAAATACCATTGGTTTGGTAATAGAGCGCGTAAGAAAAGGAACTGAACTAACAGATGGATTATTTTGGTTTTGTGAAAATTGTAACTCAGAATTAAAATCTTACCGCTTTCACTTAGAAAACATTGAAAAAGATTTTATTCCTAGATTTCGGGAATTTTACGCTTCAGAGTCATTGCGAACTTGCAAATCCTGTGGTCATATAATGGACACTGACCCTCGATTTATATAGTAATTACTTATCCGTTTCGAAGAAGCTAACGTATGTGATATTGGTCGTTTTGTCATAATACTGTAATACTAGCTTTTTACCCCTCAGTTCAATTATTGAATATGAAACGGGTATATCTTCACCATCTTTTAGTAACATAAAGGAAGTTTTGTCATCATTAAACATCCAGGTTCCATGCTCAAATGTTGATTGAATTTGTCCTAAAACGACTTGGCTTGCAGTCCATGAATACGTACCGTCTTTCTCAATCACTAATTTAATTTCCGGCTGATAATCAATGAACTCATTCCCATTGATCATATAACTCGTTAATTTCCAATCATTCACAACGCGATTTGATTTGGTCAACAAGGTGAATTTAGAACCATTTGGATATTTACTGCATGATGACGTAAAGCATATTAAACTTATGGCGAGCAATGGGAGTATTAAAAACTTCATAATGAATTAAATGTTGTTCAAAAATACAATTTTTTTGAAAATAAAAAAGCCCCTTTCGGGGCATGACAAATAAATCACCAATTACTTCGGCTCAAATGTATATGTAAACATGTTACCTGAATTGTAATCGAATTGTTTTAGTTTAACCATGTCCTTTTTTAACATCAAAATTTGCATGGTATCCTTCGAATTTGTGGCTGGGTTGGTTTCTGTAAAAATCAATTTTGTTTTCTTATCGTAAAATTCCCATGTACCTGAACTCGTATAAGTTGTTGGCACTCCAAGAATTGTAATAACCGTACTTGAATTAAACGTTCCATCCTTCGAAATAGTATTGTTTAGGCTAAGATTCGTTAAATTCCATTCCGTGCCAGATTGATTTACCGACGTGGCCTTCCAATCCCCCTCTAATCGAGCGGCTTTCGAACTTAGTGCAAAATTTGGTCCTTCAGGATATTTACCACAAGAACCAACCAATAAAACCATCCCAAATAGGCCGGCCATGCTAAATAAAACTGTTTTTTTCATTGTTGTTGATTTAAAAGTTTCTAAAAAATTATTCGCAATCACTTAACGCTGTATCTTTGTAAAAAGTTACGATGAAAGTTAAAATTATCCTCTTAGCCTTAGTTGCGTTAGCGTTAAATTCATGTGATCAATCCATGCCATCCAAGCCCATAGTAAAGGTAAGTAATACCAAGAACAATCCAGTTAAAGCCAATGCTGAAATCGCTTTTGAAGTAAAAGGTATGGTCTGTAAAATGGCTTGTGGTGGATCCATTCGAAAATCACTCATCCACAGTGGCTCTGTTGAGCGTGTTGAAATTAACTTTGATAAGAAGGCAATAAGTCAAGAAGTGATTATTTATTATGACAGTACTAAAATGAGCCCTATTGCATTAAAGAATATCATTGAAAATACCAATGATGGTCAATTTGCGGTAATCGATGAAAGACCAATCTCAGCGTCAAAGTAAGTACTATGCAGACCCTGCATTTTCGTGAATATGGCGAAGGAAAACCTTTGGTTATCCTTCACGGATTATTTGGTTCCTCAGATAATTGGCAAAGCTTAGCCCAGCGATTCGCAGCGTTTTATCGGGTGTTTTGTGTGGACCTTAGAAATCATGGGCGTTCCCCTTGGAGTGAGGAACACGGGTACGAATACATGATGGATGATGTGTACGCCTTCATCGAAGCGCAGCAACTCACAGATGCCATTTTATTGGGTCATTCCATGGGCGGTAAAGTGGCCATGTGTTTTGCTCAACATTATCCGCACCTATTGAATAAACTTGTAGTCGCAGATATGGGGGTAAAAGCCTATCCGATGCATCACCAGCATATTTTAGCCGGTATACATGCATTGCACTTGGATTCAATCAATACACGCGGTGAAGCAGAATCTATTCTTGAAACCTATATTGAAAATGACGGAATACGTCAATTTCTATTGAAAAACTTATATTGGATTGAAAAAGGGAAATTAGCATGGCGTATGAACGTGGCTGTCTTGGAACGCGAAATGCCAAATATC
>Ga0222713_10003404_pt1 | contig 16508 bp, 23 predicted proteins | sample C33_649DmetaG_FD_165061 | JGI IMG/M metagenome (GOLD analysis project Ga0222713, IMG submission 165061) | Estuarine water microbial communities from San Francisco Bay, California, United States - C33_649D | ecosystem: Environmental > Aquatic > Marine > Unclassified | place: USA: California...
AGCTTCAAGTCGATGATAGCATCATGCAATCTATCATATTCATGCTCAATAGAGAACTCTTTGCCCAATGCGGTCAGATTGGTCTTTATACCCTTTCTTGGAGAATTTGCAAGCCTATATTGATATTCAGTTAAATTATCATCTTTCTTAGGAAGTTCTCCATACTTGATGCCTCTTGCAACGCAGTTTGTATCAATCATTTTATCTACATAATGTCGCCAAGGTTTACCGAATTTCTCGCAAACACCTTTAATTAAATAAATATCGAAGTTCAAAACATTGTGTCCAATAATTTTATATGAAGAATCGAGCCATTCAACCATTGCTTCAATGGCAACTTTAGGATCTATACCAAGTCTTTCGAGCTTTGCAGGATCAAATCTTGTGATTTCCGCAGCACCTTTACTAATTTTAAGATGAGTATCCCATTTTACATACATATCTTTATAGTCAATAATCTCATTTCCAACAACCTTCAGCATTGAAATTTGCCAAGGTAGATTATTGCATGTATTTAGACATAGATTAAATGTCTCAAGATCGATAAAGACAAGTTCGTCTTTATTATTAAATCGTAGTAGATGGCCGTCCATATTATTGAGCGTTTAGATAGCTTTCGAAGCAAAAAGTGTCACTGCTCATGTGTTCAAGGTTTGGTTTATTCAAATTGGTTCTATTATTAATGCATCGGAACGTTAAGTAAGCTAAGAAATCTTCTCTTTCATAATAAAAGACGCTTTGAGTTTTTTGAATCTCGTATTTACCTTTAGCGTAATAGTTGACTTTATCTAAAATAATGTGATCGAAAGGAAGGGAGTTTTCTTCGATGAAGAATGTAGGTTTGAAGAATGAAAAATCAGGAACGCAAAGATGACCATATAATGAATTATTAAACAGAAAGCTATCGTAAAATGGAATAGCAATCATTAAATTATCATCAAAGTTATCTTTTAAAGTGGTATAATCTAACCTAGGAACATAATAAAATCCTGTAGATGAAGCAATTGTAGATAGCTTGATGAGCTTTTTATATCCAGCATTATTCTTTGGAAAGATAATTATCTTTGACTCTTTCTTTAAAGAAGCTTCGCTTTTATCTGAAATATCTTCTGTAATAGTAACACGAAGACCAAAAATAAGCTTAATTCCCATATCTTTAGCGTATGAGTAAGCCTGAATAAATCCAGATATAGAATCTTCTACGAGCGTAATCTCTTTCAGATCATGTTTTTTAGCAATCGAAAAAATGGAAATTGGACTAGAGTCAGTAATATCTGCGGATTTTTCTAAAGTCAAAATTGACTTTCCAACAGAGTAATGACTCTTGAACAATGGAATGATGCTCACTTATACATGATACATCGCTTCAGCGCAAAGTCAACTCAAAAGTCGAAGGCATCTTGGCTTTTCTTCGGCTTGTTATGAGCGGGGCATCCATCGTACTGCTTTATTTTTTTAGTATATCCTTCTGGAAGTTTTGAAGGAAGATTATCTAGAAAATAAGTTTTCTTTAAATTGCCGCCTTCATCGTAAACTTCGTAATATTTATATGGATGATAATACGGGCAAACCCAAGTTTTACCAGCTTTACATAACCATTTCTTTTCTTCAGAATTCGCGGCAAAATTTGAAACAGAAGTTTTAGCGTCAAACTTAGAAGCTACATTATATATGTACTCTAAATATCTTTCATACCCATTCAACTGTTCTTCAGTTATTTCAACTTCTTGAACAGGTTGTTTAGGAAATCTGAGAAAAATAAATTGAGTAACTACTCTTTTAATTTTGCCAGATACTTCTTTAAATTTATTAGACTTCTTTGTGGCAAGAGTATATGTAAGAGCTTGGATATTTGCAGTTAGCTCATCGTCTTTGAACTTAGCTTTACTGCTTTTGTAATCGACGATTTTAAATAATTTATCTTTTGGATAATATCCATTTTTATCGATAAAGCCTTTAATTTTGTATTTAGGACTTTCGCTATCAATTAAAAATTCTTGTTCGGCTTCTCCAAGTTTTGCATTTTCTAAATAGAAATCTTGATTAAGACCAACTACAATCATTTTATCAACCATCTCATAATTTTCGTCTGTATATATATCAAGCTTTTTCATATGCTTAATTACTAGACGATTGATAGGTTCGCTGGCCTTAATTGAAGCTCGCTTCTGAATTTTAATATAATGACTCTTATGTTTTTTATTTAATAAGAGTTCAAATACGAGATGACAAACTGTACCACGGTTTGCCCCGTCATTAGATTTATCTGGAAGCTTAAGGTGATAATTACACCAATAAGTCCAAGAACAAGTTTCCAGAGTCTTAATTCTGGAAGCTGATAGTATTAAATCTTTTTTCTCCACTCAGTTATTTCTTCGGCATTCATTTCTCCAAAGTCTTTTTTGGAAGGTAAATTTATGACGACTTGGTTTCGATCAAAGAATTTAGTTAGTTTTTCATAACCTTTTTCAGCCGCATTGTTGCCAGCAAATTTATTCTCGGAATCGTTGTTAAAACATATTCTAATGGTAGTTACATCTAATTTCAATAAAAAGTTAATTATAGAAGTAGATATTTCAAGACCAAAAGAAACAATTACATTTTTAATACCGGCAGAATATAAAGATAATGCATCTCCAATACTCTCAACAATAAAAACCTCTTTAGTTTCTTTAATAATTTTTGCGTTCTTTTTAGCTGGAAATACCCAAGTAGATTTGCCTCCAATATGTTTCCATTTTGGCGCATCTTTTCTACTTAAAATATCTCTTCCTGAGAATCCAACAATTTGATCTACGCTGTTAAAGATAGGAAAAACATATCTTCCAGCCATCTTTCCTGATGTAGCAACTCCTCCTTCAAATTCTACAAGAATATCTTCTGGAACTCCTCTTTGAATCCAATAAGAATGATCTTTCTTTAATTTAAAAAGCATATCTTTTTCATATACTTTTTGAGTAATAAGCTTTGGTTTTGCTTCTTCTCTTCGTTCTAAAGAAATATTTTTATTAGAAATCCAAGTTTTAACCTCTTCTACGTTCTTGAGGTTTAACGATAACTTAATTAAATCTTCGATAGATCCAGTGATTCCTTTGCTAAAATCAATGAATCTTCCTGAATCTTTCTTTACTGAAAGAACAGTATTATTATCTGAATCCCTATAAATAGGGCGCATTCTATATTCTTTCGGGCCTTCTGAAATGTTAGAATAACCCAGATCGATTAAAATTTCTTTAACATTCATAGAGTTCCGCTGTCTTCTTTTTCTTGATCTTTCAATTCAAATTGCTCATTTTCAATCTTAACGATATCGTCAAGAGATCCTTTTTCTTCTACATTAAAACTATTTACATTAAAATTAAGAAAGTTGTTCTGATAAGAGATGTCTCCTTGTTCGTTTCTGCGTTTAACTAGATCGTGATGTCCAGCAGCATCTTTACCTTGGAATCTAGTCTTGATTGGAACCAATTTATGAGTTCCGAAGTTTTCTCCATCTACTGCGATTTCATCTACAGTCTTACGACGAAAGATCGCAACGAACGAAGCGAACCATTGCAGACGATCAGAAAGAGCAATTGCAGAGCTATCATCAACTACTGCCGCGCCTTTACGGTTAAAGTTCTCACCGCTTCGATTCATCTGCATTGCAGTGATAATAGGACAACTAATCTCTTCAGATAGCCTTTTTAATTTATCGATCTTTTCACCAATAACTTGATGTTCTGCCCAATTTTGCCCAATCTTTTCGCCAGTTAGTTTTACATAGTCATAAGCCACGATGCATTGATTACCGCGCCCAACCTCTTTATAATACCAACGTTTTACTAATGAACAGATTTCATCAATATTTTTACTGCCTACTCTATAATGATAATACTTATAATCTACAACTTTCTTTAAAGCTTCTCTGACCTTCTTTGTCATTTCAGCGTTCCTGCGCCAATTTCCAGTTTCTACATACCACATTGGAACTCCTGACACTGAAGAAATCATACGAAACTGCATTTCTTCTGCGCTCATTTCTGTGTCAAGAATTAGAGCTTTAACGTTATTCTTCAGAGAAGTCTTTAAACAGATATCATTGATCCAAGTTGTTTTACCCTGACCGGGACGAGAAACAATCGCATAAATGTTACCGGGGCGAAGACCGCCATATAGACGATTGAATTCTGGATAAGGAGTTACTAATCCAGTATCATCTTTGATATTATTACCACGTTCTTCTACTTTCTCAGCTATAGTTTCAAATAGATTACATGGTTTTTCATCTATTTCAATACTAGATACTTTATCTGCATAGATTTTATCACAACTAAGAATAAAATCATTTAAAGATTCGTCGCCTAATTTTTGAGCAGTATTTTGTATCTTAACTCCTGTATGATACATTTCTCGACGAACGCGAAGTTTAATTAATTCTTTTGCTGCTTCTATTGTAGCTTTTTCATTTAATTGTGCGAAAGTAATACTTTCTACATAATCAAATATATTAACTTCATCTTTAAATGCGACTCCAAGATCTTTAATCTTTTGAGCTACAAGAACTTTATCAATTTCCTGCTTATTTAAATATAAATTTTTACAAACAAGGAAAATCGTTGAATGAACTTCATTGTAGAAGTCTTTTTCTGAAACGAAGTTTACAAGCTCGCAAAGAATATCTTTATTCTTAAAAATGCCAGCAATAACGTGTTTTTCTACTTGTAATGAGTAAATTGTCATATTTCGATACCGAATTTCTGGAAAATAAAATCTGCTGAAAGTTCTTTCATGTCTCCTTGCTCAAGCTCAATGAATTTATAATTATTCTTCATAAGCCATTCATATTTTTCATAATCCCTACGGATAGATGAAAGATATTTTGCGCGAGAATTTTGATGAAAGAATTTATTAAAAGAGGTGTGCTGTGCGCCATTCACCTCTACAGCTATCTTACGGGTAGCGTTGAGAAAGTCAACCTTCATTCTGCTTCCATACACGGGAAATTCTTCGTAAACGATGTGATGTTTCCAGTGTTGAAGTAAAAATTGTTTAACTTCAAATTGAATATTTGATCGAGATTTTTTATCCCAATCTATTCTATATTTGCTAACGTTCTTGCTAACGAGCTTTCCTGATAATGAAAATAATCTCATTTCTTGAAAACTCGGATAAATTTCTCAAATAGATATGCTGTTAGCTTTTGATCTTCTTCAAGAAGCTTGCGGAAGTTATCCATTCCTTGGACCTGCTTAGGAATAGTAAATCCATTTTCAGATAGCTCCTTCAATAGATCATCACATACAGTAATCCAAGCAGTCTTGGCTTCGATCATTTCCCAAGCCTTCAACTGTTCGATAACTTCATATTCTATCCAAATGCTATTGCCATTATCGCGACCATATTTAATTGGATATTTAACTTCTACTCCAGTCTTTTCATTAGGAGTCTTTCGGAACATAATCTTGCACCAATGCCCAATTGGAGTCTTATTGTCAGGTCCGCCAAAGATAATATCCTTTTGAAAACGTTGTTGAAATTCAAGAATCCAATCAGAATAATGTAGAGCAGCATTTCCGCCACTTGCATTAGTAACCTTTGGATCACCCTTTTCATAAGGATTAATCTTAATAGTAGAGCGAACTTGCGAAATCAAGAAGCAGATATGTCCCTTGGTAGAGAAATAATTAGCCATCTTTCTCAAGAAGTTTGAGGTAAGAAGTGCGCCGCCAGCAGTTCGATCAGCTTCACTTGCGCCCTTTTCCATATCATTTCTTGGGACGAGAGAGTCAAGTGAATCAATAACGAACATATAATAATGATCATCAGGGTTTAACTTAGTAACATCCCTGATCATATCGATTACGAATTCAAAATCATTCGTAGGAATAACTTTCCATCGCTTAGGATCAGTATCAACGCCAGATCGCGAAATGATTTCTTTAGAAAGTCGCCCTTCAGCCTTGATGTAAACTACAACACCATTGTCAGGATGAACTTTTTGAAAGTTTCTAGCAAATGCAAGAGCGTTTGATGTTTTGCCGCCTTCTGTAATGCCCGTCGAACGAACAACGCCGGGGCGAATTCCACCGCCCATTTCCATATCAAGAACCAAGCTTCCGCTGCTAACGATATATTCGACAGGATTATCGAAAGCGAAATGGTGTTCTGAATTGTCTTTTAGATACTTATCTAGTGATGAAAGCTTTGAAGCTACTGTATTTACGTCTTGGTTTTTTGGAGGTCTAGCCATAATTAATAAAATCTTTTAATGATAAAATAGGCTTTTTTATTTTTATATCTTCGCCTACTTTAGTTTCAGAGAGTATGACTTCTTGCTTTGGAAAGTCAAGAGTCTTTTTCTTAGTTTTCACAAATTCTGCCCATTCATTTTTAATGAACAAATCGTGTTGGTACTTTATTATATCTTGATTTTCCTTCTTTATAAAGAAGCTTAAAGAAGATACTTTATCATTGGGAAGAGATTCCCAGAACTTTTGATCTAAACATATTTTACCAAGAGTGTTCGCTATTTTCATCTCTCTTGGATAATTAATAGTTTTTTTATCAGATATAAATAAATCAATTAAATAAGTTGCAAAGCTTTGAAATATTATTTCTTCGCCATTAACTATTTTTGTATACTTCTTTTTCGATGAATTCAACGATTTCTTTGTCATTCTTTTTAGGATCTTTAGTCCAGAAAACTTGCAAATATTCTGAGTCTAAGTAAGGATTAATAAAAAATTTATCTCTAGTTTCATCGGGAAAATCTCCCACAATTAGATAAGTAGGTATTTTTTTAACTAGAGCCATTGTTTTAATTGAACTGTCAACGGCAATTACTTTTTTACAAAGCTGAATATGGCTCAAGCTAACCCAAATATTAGGATGAGCTACAAGGCATACGTTAGGCAAATCTTTGAGATTGTCAAACTCTAAAACTTCTTTCTCGCTGCCAAAAATTAAATAATTCTTATCTGATTTAATAATTTTTTCAACGCATTCTTTAGAAATTCTTTTTTCAGGAAAATTTAATTGATTATATGCGTTTTTAGCAAAACCACTTCCAAATGGATGTATTCCAATTATTTCGTTATCGTTATCAAAAGGAGACTGCACTTCGTATGGAAATGCAGTCTCCATAAATTTTGTTCTTGGACAAACAGTTAAATTAGATTTATCTAAAGAAGAAGAAGCTTTTAAATAAGAAGATAGATCTTCAAAGTAAATAAATTCGTAATTTTTCGTGTCACAAAAAGGCGCAAAGAACTTCTCCGCGCCTTTAAAGTGAGTTATTACAATTACTTTGAAAGAAGAAGGAAGACAAACTGCAACGTCAAGACATTGCAGAAAGTCTCCAATTCCGCCAGATATTAATATATTATTTACCTGATTGGACATGCACCAGAAGAGCATTCCGCCATATCTAGCATTTCATTGCTATTGATGGTCATATTTGATAAAGGCTTGACCTTGCTGCTTGCGGTAAGATATGTAGCTTCGTCAATTTCTTGATATGGAGCTTGTTTAAAGCCGTGATCCTTGAAGAGAAGAAAGCTAACGCTCTTAATATTATGCTCGTAATTATCTTTTAGCCAAACCTTTAGAGACTCAAGTTCTTCAGGCTTATAATAAGCTGTTACAGAAACAGCATTATCAGACCAAATTGTTTGAAGCTTCTTTACCATATCCAACTGCTTCAATACATCCATGTCCTTTGTAAGAATAGATCCTTCAGGAGTCTTGCATGGGAAATAAACTACAACAGTATCGCGATTTTCAGTACCATCAAAGTTAACAAGGAATTCAACGTGATATCCCATGTCTTTGCATGTTTGAACGAGAGCGTCAGAACTAGACATGCGAACAGTACGCATGTAATACTTACTAAACGCTGGATGAACACCGGGAGTTGCTCCTCCTAAAAGGCTCAATGTACCAGAAGGCTTGATAGTCGTGAGCTTAATACTTTCAGGCCAGCCGCGAAGTTTGCTCCAAGATTTATCAAAATCACGCAAAGCGATATAACAATCGTCAAGCCAATCAAGCTTATCAAGAGACTGACAAACACCAGTAACACCAAGACCAAGCCGCATGTTCTTGTGAACAATTTTATTAGTTTCTTCATGAATGAACGGTAAAGAAGCGATAGCCTTTTGAGTCTTATAAAGAAGCTTTGTGCAGTCGATCAATTCTTCTTTCGAGGTGATATTGTTTAGATAAAGTTCAGAAAGATTGCAGCATTCGTAATTAGAAAGACTAATTTCGGCGCAAGGATTAGTCATTTCGCAATTGTCTGCATCTGTTGGATACATTGAATTATCTGAAATAGGGCCATCTTTAATTCGTCCAAACTTTTGAGATAATGGAAGATTAAAGAATCCATAAGGCTCGCCGTTCGCGTAACCAGAATCTTTATTAATTTCATATCCGTTCTTCCAAATTTCTTCAAGAACGTGATCGTAACTATCTGCGTAGATAGTATTATTGCTCATGGCTCGCCAGTTTGGAACATTGCCAGAACCCCAATTCTTTGCGCGGAGATAAAGAATATCATCAGGATCGCCTAGAGCGATTTCAGCACTTCGGCGCACATTACCAGCGACTACAATGCTGCCAATGATGTTACAGATATCTAAAACATCGATTGAACGAAGTTTCTTATTTTCTCTAGCTTGGAAGATTTTCGTGATCTTATCGATTCCATCAATAAGGATTTGTGGACCACTAGCTTTGCCGCCAAAGCCTTTGATTGCTTCTCCATAGCCTCTGATAAGAATCGTGGAATAAGTAAACGATTTACCAGTGACATAAAAAGCGTCCAAAACTTTAGATAGAAGGTTAACCCAACCTTCACGCTTGTCAGGTACGATGTAATCAGCATCTTTAGTAGCTTCATGAATAACATTTACACCTTTTTTAATCTTTGGCAACTCATGAACGTCTTCACGACGAATACTGTAACCAACTCCGCCGCCAAGCATTAGATTTTCAAACAAGAAAAGAAATGCCTTTGGCTCACGCATTGCTGTCGCCCAACAGTTGAGAAGAGAATTTGCGCCAAAACGATCTACAGTAGAAGTACCAAGCTGCCAAAGCATTCTGCCAGCAAAGTTACACTTAAGATTAAAAACGTAGTCATAAATACGTTCTGCTTCTTCTGGAGTATATTGAGCGCCAATCTTTTGTGCGCCTTCAATGCATCGTTGAACGGTCTCATACCATTCCTCTGTCTTGCCGTTATCCTTTAGACGCGCATAAGTACGCTTATAAACGATATAGCCTAGACCATTAAAACCCCAGTTGGGTTGTTTATTTTTATATTTAGATACAAAACTTTCAGTTAGAATTAATTCACTCATAATAATGGGTTATATATTACACTGACTTTTGGAAATTGTCAATGTCAAACTTTACCATTTTTTCTACGAGCTTGTCAAATGAAACTTTTGGTCTCCAGCCTAATTCTCTTCTTGCAAGGTCTGAATTTCCAAGTAGAAGTTCTACTTCTGCTGGTCTATAGAATTTAGGATTAATTTTAACTAAAACAGAAGATTGGGCTTCTCCAAGTGATAGTATGTTACTTTGAATACTTAATTCTTTGTGTTCGCCTTCTCCATGCCAAGCGCAAGGAATATCAGCGTAAACGAAAGCAAGATTTACAAATTCTTTAATTGTATGGGTTTCATTGCTTGAAAGAACGTAATCTTTTGGGATTTCTTGATTCAACATCTTCCATACGCCGTCAACAAAGTCTTCTGAATCAGACCAATCTCTCTTTGAATCTAAATTTCCTAGCTCAATTGGAGCGAAAGGCTGATTATTTTTAATTGCATGATGAATTCGCGCAACTCCTAGAGAAATCTTTCTAGTAACGAACTCTGGACCACGCTTAGTTCCTTCGTGATTAAATAATATTCCATGAACAGCGTATAAATTATATGATTCACGATATACTTTTACTAGTTGATGAGCAGCAACTTTGGATGCTCCGTATGGGCTTCTTGCTCTCATCGGATGATTCTCGTCTTGTGGAGAATAAATAACGTCGCCAAATTCTTCGCTACTTCCAGCAGAATAAAATCTGCACTTTGGATGATATTGACGAATTGCTTCTAGGCATCTAGCAACTCCGGTAGCGTTAATATCAAATGTTTGAAGGGGAATATCCCAACTGCAACCAACGAAACTTTGTGCGCCAAAATTAATGAAATAATCAGGCTTAATATCTTGAACTAAACTTGGAACACTTACACTATCGCACAAATCTCCATAAACTAAATCTACTCTAGGATTATGAATAAAAGATTTGCAGTTAACTAAATTCGGATTTGATGTCCTCCGAATCATTCCATAAATTTTAGCGTCAGTATTTTTTAGCAAATACTCCGCCATATTTGCTCCATCTTGACCTAGTATTCCAGTTAATAAAATTTTCATTCGATTGAGAACATGTTTTTATTATATTTGACTTCCCGAGAAGGGTCTTTAGGATGTTTCTTTCCTTTACGAGTTTTACTATAATCTTCGAAGAACTTCTTCTGTACTGGATCTTCTCCAGCAATGTCTTTGCGTTTTTCAGAAAGTTCTTTAGATCTATCCATAAGATCTCCAAGAGTTTCTTTTTTATTAGAAGTTTTATCTCTAAATCCTGTTTCGCTAAAAGCGTCGATATGAGTATCTATTGAAGCTTGAGGAATAGTAAAAATTCTTTCCCAATCGATTCCATCTTCAGAATAAGTATGATTCTCACTCATTCTTTGAAGAACTTCTTTAATCTTGCCTGTTTTAGGGTTTTTAAATAAATAAATAGGCATATTAAATTAAAGCTAAAAGTTGATCTACTGTTTTTTCGTAAGTAAATTCAGTTTGAAGTTTTAATCCTTCTTCATTTACTCTATTGTTTTCTACTCTTTTAATTACCTCTTCACAACCAGCAATAAATTCATCTTCGTTATAATTGAAATATTGCCCTTGATTTATTTCCATTCCTTTTTTAAAGAATAGATTATCGTAACAATCGATCTTATCTTTACTAGGATTAATTAATACTGAGTTTTTTTCATTTGCCCAAGTTGCATGAGCGTGAGCGTTTAATACAACTGCATGTTTTCCGATTGCTACAGAAGAAAATTCTGGAATAGACCACCCTTCTCCACTAGACATAGCTAAAACTATATCAGCAGAATTAAGAAATTCATTATAAGTTTTATTCTTTTCTATCCATTCAATATTGTTATAATTAAAATATCTATTTCCTTCAAGCGCGTCATTTACGATCTTGGCATTTAGTTCTTTAGAGATAAAAGAATTATAGCAGCAAGATTGAAGAGAGTATTTTTTATTATTACCGAACTTCTTAACCCAACTCTTAATTACTCTAACTTGATTCTTTCTGCGTTCCATTTTGCCGCAAACATTAAAAGTAATTCTTCCGTCATCAAAAAAAGTCTTATTTAGATTTGAAAAAGTATTTGCATCAAATCCAAGAGGAATAAAATGAGTTTCTACGCCATGATTGTCAAAAACTTCTTTAGTATATTTATTAGTAAAGACAGTTATGTTTCCTTTAGCGACATTTTTCTCATACGCAGTTGGAGAGTCTAATTCGTAGAATGAAATTAATATCTGTTTTTTAGATATAGATTCATGACTTCCATTAAGATGCCAGAGTTTAATTACAGGAATGTCTCTTGTATGAGATTCCTTATATTTAGAAATACATTTATTGATCCATTCTAAAAACTTAGGATCATCTTCACAAGATGAAACATTGATGTTTCCAATTGGAAGCAAAGAAGGGGCCAGCCCCCTTCGGTAGATTTCTCTAAGAATCGCTAGAGATACCTGACCGAAGGAGACTGGATTAATTGGGATGTTAAGAGCGAAATCCATTACAGGAGTCCGTCATCATCTTCCTGAACAGCAGGAGCCTTCTTTACGAATGGCTTGTTTCCATAAGCTGGAGCTTTTGCTGTTGAAGCCGCCTTTTGAGGTGCGCTTGTTGTTGGAGTTGCAGGTCGTCCTTCCATTGGAAGAGACTCATAGATTCGAAAATCAGGCTGATTTTCAGACTTCTTATTCTTAGAAGAGAAGACTACAATCTTTACCTTCTCGCCATTTGCCTTGTTAATGTAACCAGTCAAATATGTCTGGTTCTTACCTTGGCGTTTCCATAGTGCGCCGAGTTCTTCGCGTTGAGACTTATTAGCTGTATCGTTTGCGTTTATATCACTCATATATTTCTAATTTACGGTTCTTTATCTTTCTTTTAAGAAGACCTATTCCTTTTTTATGAAGATTTAAAACTGTTTGCGTTGTAACTCCGAGTTCTTCCGCAATGTTCTTCCACTTCACTTTATAATCAGAATACTTCCTCTTGAAAACGTATGAAATTCTATCATCAGAGACATCTGAAAATGCAGTTAAAATATTTTCTAAATTTACTTTAACAGGCTTTTTCCGATAAGCCTCCATTGAGATTTCAGAATCTATGATAGGGGAAATTTCCTCATTGTCAACAAAGAATTTGTTTTTCGTGTTCGAAATCCTGTTCAGGCAATGAAATCTAGCTTGATTGGCGAGCCAAGTAGAAAATTTTACATTTTTATCCGCATCAAAAGAAGACAACGAATTATAAAATACAAACATCTTGTCAGATAGAATATCTTCACTTGATACTCCAGACCTCTTTAGCCCATTCATGTATCCATGACATACTTTATAATACAAGTTTTCATGCCTTGAAACTAGTTCACAAAATGCGTCGTTGCAGTTTTCTTCTGTAATCAACTTGATTAATTCTATATCTGATAACTTAGTTAAAGTTTTCATTTTAAATGTAGATCAAGTATGCACTGATTTACAAATAAGTCAAGCACTTTAATATCAGAAACTTTGGGCCAAATTACATAGTAATCAGCGTCTTCTCTAACTTTAGGATAATGAAATGACTCTTCTTCATTTGGCGGCTGAACTTTTACGCCATTATTAGGATTATAACATGAAACATCAATTAAGCGACCTTTTAAAATGTGCTTTAGCCAAAATACTTCGTCTTTAGAAAAATAGTTATGGCGTATATCTGTTATGCAAATGTATTGAGACTTAGACTCCAAGATCTTCTTAGTTAAAAGATCTGTCCAAAACTTGCCATACGATTCCAATCTCTTTTGCTTCGCAAAAAGGACGAGATCGTTTCTAACCAAGTCCTTCTCTTCTCGCGTACAATTTAAAATATCAACATTGTATTTTTTAATAAGATCTTGCCTTAGAAGAATTTTCAATTCATCTGCTAAGGCGAATCTTTCGAACGGTAGTTTCTGCGATAGCAGAGAAAAGAACGTATCCTTTCCACTGCTGGCTACGCCAGACAATCCAAGGATTGTCCGAGAACCGATATCTGATTTATTAAAGTTTGACATGCAACCAACGCTATAAAAGGAATCCATCTCTAATATTTAATTATATTAGATCATTAACGACATTATTCAAGCCAAATCAGTTCTTCGCAACCTATTTCGTAGGCTTTCGACCCTATTTCGTAGAGCCTAGCTAATGACTTAAATAAATATGTACCGCCAAAAACCGATTGAACTTTTTTTATTGCTCGTCTCACCGACTAGGTGAGTCTATCGATCTCGTCTTACGAACGCCGCTTTTTCCCGAAATAACGTCGGAGTTTTTAGCTCCACTTGATCGATGCCTTTCTACGGGCCTGATGTCTCTTACGGTTCACGCTGGATTCCCAGCAAGCTAGTAATCGGTTGTCGTGACCTTAGTCCTCCTTGGAAGAACTGTCAACCTCTTTTTTCAGAAAATCTAAAATGTGCAAAATATTCCATAAATCCTTGGGTTTTACCTCTTTTGGATCGCACATTTCTGACTCGTCCTTGATGATTTCTTGGCAAAACCAGTTCACCCTATCCGCGATGTTGCAAGCAAGTGCGCCATTAATTTTAATATCTTGCTCCATCTGCTCTAATTTTCTATTTAAAAAATAAATCTTCTCTCCAACAAGATTTGATTCGCAAGCCACAAAATTTTCAGACAATAAATTATTCAACGCGCAAACTACTGGATACTTATCGTTGTCATCCTCATGAATAACTAAAAGTTTATTTAAATCTTTTGGATAATTAAAATAATCGTTTTCAGAAAACCAATTAATTAGTTTTAAAGATGCTTCTAAAGTAGTCATAATAGGAAAATGAATTTAATATTGATTTCTGTAATTATAGCGTATTTAACTTTTATATGGTTAAAAACAAACGCTATATACGATTATACAAGATGGATATTAAAGAAGACTAATCTTTTTAAAGAATACGAAGATTTCGTAGAACAAAAGCAAATGAATTTAAGTTTGCCTGATTATTTATTGTTGAAGAAGAAGTCTTTCTTTTTTAAATTAATTACATGTCCTATATGTTGCTCATTTTGGATGAGTATGATATATTATAAATCAGCGATAGGAATTTGCGCCGCATGTTTTTCTTATTTAATTTATAAATTACTCATCGAATGATAATTAAATTAGACTATTTTTTTAATTTCGTGAAGAATAATCCAGCGCATTTTTCTACATTAGATCCTGAAATTGCGAAGCTTTACGATTTAAATATTTCATCTTGTAACTGTGCAACTCCAAAAAAAGAATTAACAACAGCATTTGAACAATTCAAAAGGGTATTATGTATTGAAAGCTGTAGGAATAAAATTCTTGACAAATCAAAAGAGTTATTAGATGATTCTATACAGATAGAGGATTTCAGTGTAAATACTTGTGGTGAAAACTTTCAAAATAAATAATTTAAAGATGAAAGTAACTGGTCAAAAACTTGTCATATATGATTCTTTAAATGACGTTTCTGACGAAGAAATTTTATTAATTGCTAATTATCTTTACAACGAAGGATTCTTTAAAACTAAAAAAATAGATGTACGAGTCCAAGGTGATAGAAAAAATTAATTATTTCTACGAAGAATTAGATAGATTAAATCAAAGTTTAGATTGGCTAGAAGAGAAAATAGAGTCAACAACTTCTGAAGAAGATTTATTATATTTATATACTCAAGTAGCAGAAGAACAAAAAAAACATGAATTACTAACTAGAGAATTTATGGCACACTTAGCCATATTGTCTCAGCAGTGAGTCAGATAGTCTCAAATAAAGCGTCAAAATATGAAATATAACCATGAAAAAGTTGGCATGAATTTTGCTATAGAGATAAAGAACAAGGAAAACAATATGGTATTAAATTATTATTACGACGCAAAATCAAACTATCAGTTCAAGCAAGATGGAGACGAATATGTAGTTTCCATTGATGTGCCTGGAATTAAAAAATCAGAGTTATCAATCAATATAACTAAAGAAGAAAAAGATAACCTTCTATCTATCAAAACTCAAAATAAAGATAGAGATTATAGTCAAAATTTTAGAGTATCTAATAAGTTTGACGAAAAATCAGTGAAGGCATCACTTTCCGAAGGAGTATTAAAAATAAAATTAAAGCTGAAAGAGGAAGCTTTAACAAAACATAAAATAGAAATTGAATAAAAAAATAACCCTCGCCAAACGGCGGGGGTTTTGTGTATAATGTATTGTATGCCTATTCCAAAACCATCTAAAAATCAAAAAGAAGACAAGTATATCGGAGATTGCATGGGAGATAATCAAATGGGAAAAGATTTTCCTAATCAAAAGCAAAGATACGCTGTCTGCAAAACTACTTTTGATCGCGCTAAGAAAGCTAAAGCTTCAGAAGACGAGGAAATAAATTGGGTTGACAATCAAGAAAAGGGATATATATTGTATTGATGCTGCTTACGAGCAAAGTCTTTACGCTGTGCCTTAATAAAAGCTGGATTCCCATTGGGACAAAGTGCGTTTCTGAAGCAGTGTCTTGTCTGTATTCAGGAGATTACCAAGCACTTCACATTCAAGAAAATGGTGACGAGCCGATCTTCGAAGTTTTATCTTGGGAAGATTGGGTGCAAATTCCTGTCTCTGAAAAAGACTTAACGATTTCTTCCGTAAAACTTACTATTAAAGTTCCAACGATTATTATTTGCAAAAATTACAATGCAATTCCAATGCTTGAAGTTAAGCTAAATAGCGATAGAATTGCCGAAAGAGATAATTATACTTGTCAGTATTCTGGGCGCAAATTTACTCCAGAAGAAGTAAAAAAGAAAGCTTCAATTGATCATATCATTCCAAGATCAAGAGGAGGAAAAGACTCTTGGGATAATTTAGTTCTTTGTGACAAAGAGATTAATTCAATGAAGTCAAATAAGACTCCAGAAGAAGCGGGGCTTAAATTAATTAGAAAACCTTCTTTAAAACCGTACAAAGTTCCATACCAATCTTCTATTAGAAATATTAACCATTACACATGGAAGCATTTTATAATAGAAAAGAATGAACAATAAATCTCAAGAGAGATCTCACAAGCAAATAATGAAGTGTGTTAAGGAACTTTCAGAAAGTTACGATACAGTTCAAATTTTCTTAACCCGC
>Ga0222713_10003405_pt1 | contig 16508 bp, 18 predicted proteins | sample C33_649DmetaG_FD_165061 | JGI IMG/M metagenome (GOLD analysis project Ga0222713, IMG submission 165061) | Estuarine water microbial communities from San Francisco Bay, California, United States - C33_649D | ecosystem: Environmental > Aquatic > Marine > Unclassified | place: USA: California...
AATTGATTCCATCAGTTGAGTTATCCTCATACGAGTAAATGATACCTCTGTCTTGTAAGGAGTTAAGATGAGTCTCGTACTTTTGAAATGTCATTGATGGCGGAAGCTCAGTGATATTAACCGTTGTCGTATTCTGAATCTCATAGACTCCGCGCATTATGTACTGGTTGGTTCCCGTAACATTCTCGACTGGGCCTGAGTATTCCTTCCACCAAGGTAAAAGCTTACCGACCTTCTTTCCATCTAGCACCCTTAGGCAAGAATCAACAAGGTCAAGAGGATTTCGGTTTAAAATATTAGTAGCGAATCCCACAGCAATTCCTGAACTACCATTCAACAAAACGGTTGGGATGATAGGTAAAAAGAACTTAGGCTCAATCACATTACCTTCTTCTACCTGATTCTCCAATAGTTCAAAGTCTTTGTATAAAAGTCTGAAATTACCTGTGAGCTTGGTTGAGATGTAACGAGCAGCACCTGCCTCAGGCGATCGTAAAGAACCAAATTGACCAATCTCGTCAAGTAAAGGCAATGAGTTCTTGAATGATTGAGCCATACCAATGATTGCACCATTTAGTGAACCATCACCGTGATGGTAGTGTGCATCAGATGCGATCTTACCACCTAATTGAAATATCTTTAGGGGCTTCTCATTACCTGAACGCCAAACTTTATCAGCAATGAAGATGATCTTACGTTGAGTTGGCTTGAATCCGTCAATCACTGAAGGGATCGCTCGATTTTCTAGCGTGTACATACCGTACATCGCATAGTCCTGATCCAAATACTCGGTAACTGTTTTGCTAGTTTTTAATTGCATCATGTTTTAATATTGTACTAAAATAAAATACCAAAGTTCCAGAAATTACACCTATTGCTAAATTACGAGTAGCTAAGGAAACCAGAACTGTGGTTGTGATTATTGATAAGTGTTTTATTTTTTTAATACGAAGGCTTGACCATGCGCCAGTTTGGTAAACAACTACCATCATTACACCAATCAAACCGGCCAGAGGTAACATTTCAATCCACTTGCCGAACACTAGAATAATAATAGCCAATCCTAACGCAGCAACTAAGCTAGACAGCCGATTTTTTGCGCCTGCTTCAATATTCAAGTTAGTTTGTCCTACTAGTACACAGCCTCCCATTGTTCCAAATAGACCACTTACTATATTGCCGATTCCTTGAGCTAGTGTTTCTCTCCCCTTGTCACCTGGCTCTTTAAGCTTATTGGAAATGCTATCAACTGTAAGTAATGATTCAGTTAATCCTGAAATTGCCATGCCGAAAGAGTATGGAATGACTGCGAGTATTAAATTGATAGAGGCAGTTGGCACCTTTAATTCTGGTAAGCTTGCCGTAACTGGCGATAGATCACCGACTGTTGCAAAGCCGAATGGAATACCGATAAGCGTACCGACTGCGATTGCTGAAAGAGCTGGTGGAAACTTGAATTGTTTTGCTGAGTACACCATGGCTGCAGCAGACAGAGCAACTACACAAATAAGCCAAATCGTTTGTGAACTAGTAGGAGAACCTACTTGCAGATACTTCAATTGACTATTGAATATCATTAAAGCTAAGGCAATCAAAAACCCTGAGATTGCAGCCTGAGGTATCTTTACAAATATTCTCCATGCGCCGGATGCAAAGATGGTCAATTGAATTAAGCCAGCTAAGATTACTCCCAGAAATAGAGAGTCTATTCCAACTTTAGATACTAAACCTGCCATGATTACTGCAGTTGCGCCAGTTGCACCGGAAATAATTCCTGGCCGACCACCGAAGATTGAAGTAGAAAGTGCCATGAAGACCGCTGCCCATAATCCAACTTGTGGAGCGGCTCCAACGAGTAGAGCGAATGATATTGCTTCAGGTACGAGAGCTATTGAGATAGTTAATCCTGAAAGGATTTCTGTTTTTATTTGGTTAATTGTCATTTACTTAATTTAATTCTAAACAGACTGGTGTTAAAAATCGATGATCTTCCGGTAGAGTCAAAAGCTCTTTGACATGTTCTTCACGAGCCGCTTGAAATTTCTCAGGCTCGCTGTTACTCCACAGAGTTACCTGATCGTAATGATTTAGCTTAGCTAGTCTAATCAGCTCAGCATAATCCTTATCTCTTAAATGACCCTTGAGAGGCATGAGTCTGCCGACGCAAGTATTCCACTTAAGTTTACGACCGTTGTAAGTTATCCAATAGTAGTCCATCTCATCTTCGCCGACCGCAATAAGTCTTTCGATATCCCAACAGGCATTGATTACGAACTGACCTTTAAGTTTCTCAAACTCTGCAAGAATTAGGGTTTTATTATCTGTCATTTAGAATTTTTGAAATGTTGAGCGTTCGCGAGTCCAATCAATTGACATCTGTATTTTTGTTATAAATCTTATAAATCGTTTCATTATATTGAAAGTTTAAGTAGTTTCTCCTTGCGAGGTTCAGAGTCTGATCCAAACCAATCGTTCAAGCTGTCCTTGAAATTCTTGTCGTTCTGCAGCTTAACGAGAACTGGACTGTGGATAATGTCTCGGTACTCAACGTCTTCCAATGCAGCAAGACCTTTCTTGTATTCAACATCCCAACCCTTTGCGCCAGTCTTCTTTTCCCATTCGGAATACTCTTCGTTTGAGTAGAACGGTTTTACCTCCTTGCCCTTTTTAGCAACGACTAACGGAGTCATGACTTTGAATACTCGACCTTGATCGAATAGTTCTGGCCAGTACTTGTTAAAAAAGTTAATTAGCAGACCTGCAATAGAGTCTCCGTCCGGATCAGCATCAGTATAGATATACACCTTGCCATATCTCAGATCACCCGGTTCCTCTCCTAATTTGATTCCTAATGAAGCCATTAGCTGGACGACCTCATCATTCTGGATGACCCCAGAGTTTGTCATCTCACTAACGTTCAGGAATTTACCCTTCAGAGGAAAGGCTCCGAAAGTTTGCGGATCTCTGAACTTACGTACGGCTGAAAGAGCTGACATACCTTCAAATATTCCAAGCACGCATTTATTACGGTCCTTACCTTTTGCATCAATTAACTTAAGCACTTTAGTGCTAGCTAACGATTTATTAAGCTTACGTAGTTCTGCTCTCTCTTCTGCATTCTTTTTCTGCTCGATCCAATCAAGCAAAGACTGAATTACCTCTGACCCAAATACGGCCTTTGCGAATTTCTCAGTCACGTCGTGTTTCGTACCGAAATCCTTGGGCTCAGTGATTAACTTTTCTTTGGTCTGAGATGAGAATGCCGGATTTATTACTGTGCAATTTATGAAAAGAAATACATGGTTTTTTATTTCTGATGGTTTAACATCGACCTTGTGCTTCTTCTTGATCATGGCTCTGAGATACTCAATTACCTGATTTAAGATATAGTTCTCATGGGTTCCGCCATCCTTTGTGTGGATTGAATTGACGAACGATACTGATTGGAAACCGTCCTTTGAAACCCCAAAGGATATTTCCCAATCCTTTGATCTTTCCCAAATTGAATCGTTTACATACAGATCAACGTATTCCTTGAATGTTTTGAATCGATATTTCTCGCCGTTAAATTCAAGCTTGAGACCCGGATTCGCGGCAGCAATATCAATTACACGTTTACGCATCATCTTGCAATGAGCATCATCTATCTTCTTCATTTCAAATCTTAAAAGATCCGGAACGTAAGTTATTTCGGTAAAGCCTTGAGACGTTCGACTTGTTTTTGGAGTCGTTCTCTTTGACATGTTATCAGTAAACGTCTGTAAGAAACGATTCTTTCCGTCAGCCGTGTCAATCACGAAACGCTTTGAGAAAATATTAACCAATGAAGCTCCAACTCCATTAGTTCCTGCAACGGTTCTGCCTTCTTCATCGTTGAAATTTGAGCCTGCTCTTAAGTTAGAGAAAATTAATTCTGGAATCCAAACTTTATGTTGAGGATGTTGAACGACTGGAATTCCTCCGTTATCCCATACTGTGATTGTGTCAGCAGTCACAGATACCTTTATTGTATTGATTTTACCTGCCCTCTTGTGTTCGTCGACCGAATTTGAAATGATTTCATCAAACAGCTTCAAGAATCCTGGATTGTAGGTCAATTCCTCTTTTGAATAAAGGCCGTCTCCGAGAATCCATTCATTTGCCGTGTGAGGTTTAGTAGAACCAATGTACATTCCAGGTCTTTTAAGAACGTGCTCAATCTCATCAAGCAGTTGGTACTTCTTTCCTATTTCTTTAGTAGATGCCATATAGTTTGTATTGTATTCGATTTTTTATAAAAGGTTTTACCTAAATTGTTTCATGCGTTCCTCAGCGTATTTGATTAAAGATCGGTCTGCTCCAGGTAAATTCTTTAGGAACTGCCATTCGTAAGTGTATGCCAAGTGCTCTTCTTGCCTTGGTGGAATTGTGATTCCTTGCATTCTCAGGTTTAGGTGCAGGCTTTCATGCACAATGACTGCTGCAATGTTTTGAATGCCGAGCCTAACGTCGTTTGCCGAAACGAAAATGGTTCCCTTTTTTTGAAAGGAACCATCGCAGCTTGAAAAGCTTGCATTGAAGAACGATATTGTGTCGCACACGGTCAGCAATCCTCCGTAATAAAAGCTTGGTGAAGTTTTGATCAGCGATATTGCTGAATCTACTTTGGAACGCCAGTCATCTCCGGCTTGATCAATCACGATCTGCGCATGTGATACACCGGTTACTGCCAATAAAATTAGCGTTAAAAATAGTTTTCGCATAATGCTATTATACCAAAATTAAGGTATCTTAACTCCAGGAATTCCCATTAATTGGTTTCTTAATGCTCTAAGCATTGGAATATGGTTTGAGAATTTAACTGTCTCGAACCAAAACGGAGTTTTCGTTTTTGAATTTAGAACGACTTGGTAATCGCTAAGACCCGCGTACTTCTGTAGAGTTTGAGAATTAAACATTACTGGCTTTGCGATTAGATTTCCGTTCTCCTGACGAATCATCATCGGAGAAGAGAGTCCAACCATGTTTACCCAACGGCCAGCTCTTTCAACTTCTCTGACCCAATCAACGTAGAACACAAAAAGTCTACGACCTCCCTCGACATCGGGACCCATTACAACGACTGTGTTACCCTTACCGAAAGAAACAGATTCGTCTACTACATCCGATTCAGTTGAGAATTTAGAATCAACTGCATCCGATGGTTCTGAATAGATGTGTGAATATGCTTGAGATTTTAGGTCAATCAATTTACCGATCCAACCTTCATTACGTAATCTTTTAAATACTAGATTCTCGACCGAGAACTCTCCGCCCTTATGAGCGAGCTGCTCGTCCCTTGACCTTGAGATCTTTTTCTTTAGAACAGAAGCTCTTTCCATAATATCACGAGCCTCTTCAGGTCCAGCACCTTGAATCTCTTTCATGAGTTGCTTTATAGCATAAATGTAGTGGTCGGATTTTATCTGAACGTCCTTTGGATCTACGCTTGGCGGATTGTAATCTGGCTTTCTAAGCCATTCGCCCTTTAGTAAAGAGTACAGACCTGATGCCAGGTGTAATTGATTCATGTCCTGAGCGTACAACTCAACATCGTATCCTCCAATATTTACAGGATGGCGTTGATTCCATACAGTTTTTAAACCTTCCATTGCTATCTTTACAAGTTCAACGTCGTCGTTTATCTTAGAAAGATCCATGATGACGTGTACGTCAAAGTCAGAGTACTCGGTCCAGTTATAGTTAGCTAGGGAACCTGTAAGTTGAATGTCCTCAATTGGAGCACTAACTTTTAAGTCCTCGTAGAAGTCATGAGCGATCTGTAGAAGCTTGGTTCTGATCTCCGGGTTAAGCTCTTCTCCGTCCCAGACCATTGGATTCAATTGATCTTGGTAGAATTGGCCCTCATTTATGAATTCGGTGAATTTAAAAAGTTTCATCAGAATTATTTATCTAAGCCTCCAATCTCTCCTGGACGTAAGGGCTTACGTATTTTTCCCATAGTTCCGGATCGTAATTGTTTTTAGTATTAGATAAAAATTCATAGAACCTGTTGTAGAAAGGATCTATTACAGACTGGCCGCAGCGATTTAAAGGTTTTGCTGAAACATCAGTAGAGGCAATCTTATGATTATCGAAATTGGCTGGATTGTTAATATCGCCTGACTGCTTGTGACCTGCCATATCAGAAGGATCGGACCAGTTAAAACAGTAAGACGGAACGTAATGAGTAAAGTGCTCGTCCAGATTCTTTTCGTCCCTAAGCTTGGTGTACCAGCTTAAGCCCTCGTATCCAGTCATATCATCTCTAAATCCAATTTCTCTGATTCGATTCATCCTTACTATTACTGATGCTTCCAGAGTATTTCGAGTAAGTTCAACCTTATGAGGGGTTGCAAAGATACTTCTCTCCGGTTTCCAAGCGTCCTTACCGTTTGCTGAGATTCCATCCACAGCTTGGCGAATATGCCAAGGAAGGTAAGCGTCATCGTCATCTGCCAGCATGAAGTACTCGCCGGTTGCATGAGTTACGGCGTCTCTACAAATGGCTCCACGATTGGTGTAAGATTTACCAGTTACGTAATCAGTGTCGTTGTTGATGAGCTTTATGTTTAAGTAAGCTAAGTCAGGATCAAGGCTCATTGGATTCTCAACATCAGTATTGAAGATAATTAATTCTTTATGAAGGTAATCCTGTTGAATGAACTGTTCTATAATTCTCTCAACGCATCTGTATCTACGGTACGTCGTGCAAACGAAACTTACTGTCATCTTTTGTAGTAGTCTATTTTTTGATTTTCCAAATATTTAATTGTTGCATGATCCTGTAAAAAGTATTCTTGAAAGTAGTTCATGCTTTTACGATTCTCAATTTGAGAAGCTCCAACGTATCTCATGTGACGAGCACAGTAAGGAGTTTCATGTCTAACAAGCTTACGATCGAGTTTACGAGCCTCACAAAAACCGTCAGACCCTACGAACGTAATATCTTTAGCGTGCTTGACTGCAATGAAGTGAGGTCCTATTGGAAATCCCGGTTTTACCTCGATTATTTCGTCAACTCCTCCAAAACATTCAATTATATGTAGCCTAACGGTCTCTGCTGCAATTTCATCCGCTTGTTCTAGTAGCTCAATCATGTTTGCAGGAAGTAGATTGTCCATATCAGGATACACGACCCAATCGAATTGCTCATCGTCTATTAATCTGTACATCTCGTCTAGGCTTTCATTGTTCTTGAAGTTCCAGCCCCTTCCGTAATCAACTTGAGTTCTTACGATCTTATAGGGCTTTCCCAATGATTCAATATGAGATAGAGTCTCTTCATTAATATCTCCTATCTGTAAAAAATACAGATGAGAACAGAATTGAGAGATGTGATTTATTGAATATTTTATCAGATCAAGTCCGATCTTGTGTTCATCGACTTGAGAAAGCCTTTGCATTCCAGCAATTTTCATTAATTAAAATCTTTATTTTATTTATCGAGTCCAGTAAACTTCACCGTCTACTAGAGTCTTAACGATTGTCTCGTCCTTTGCAATAGAATTGATGTAGGCTTTTGGATTCTTCACGTTATTGTAGATTCTTTGAGTCCCATTTGAATAAACGACGGTCACTGAGTATCCGCCGGGTTTAAGACTTAGTTCATTGGTCCTAAATCTCTCGTGTACGATTATTGTTTTTGACATATTTCTTATTTTCCAGTTAATAAATTTCGGATCATTCCAAGTAGCATGAGAAAGACCGTTATTGGCCAAGTTAGAATGATGACTACTCTAGCCTTCATAGTTTTTGGAGGCTGGCGATCCTTTTGCTTTGATTCAATGTGCTCAATGATGGCTCCCCAAATAAGGCCCACGATTAAGTATGTTGCTAGGTCTTGTAATAAATTAGTTTGCATATAAAATTGTTGGATTATCTTTGTGAACGTCTATTTTTGGATAAGAGATTTTGAATTTCTGGAGATTGAAAGGTCGACAGATCAGGTGAATCCCGTTCTTGCTGTTGATTGTCCAAACCGTATCGTCTCTATCAGTTTCAGAAATTAGATTTTGAACGGCGCTGATTATTTCATTGATCGATTGATCGCGGTCTCCTTCAAGATCTTTGTAATCGATATCGATTATCCAGGTCTTGTCGGGATCTGCATGATACATGCCGGCCGCAGAATCAAATGCTTTTCGGACTGACCTATATTGACCGGCCTCAATGTATTCAGCGGTTAACCTCATAGCTTTTAAAGCGGCCTTTTTATAACTTCTACGATTAAGCCTGAAATAGGCTCGAGCATTATTGTCTTGACACTGTTTAATTACATCAGGCACAAGCTTATCGAAATGAGCCAATGACTTGACGCAGTAATTCGCAAGAACTATCATATCCTTGTCCATGTCAGGATTGTCCTTACGTCTCTTGAAGATTTGTAAAAAGTAAAAAGTATCCTCAGAATCGAATCTTAACATCGATCTGATCTGCTCAGTATTGTTGACCATACTGGCTTATTATACTAAATATTGGGCAAAAGGTTATTGGTTAGAGATCATGGCCAGAATCTGGTCCTTGACCGCAAGGATTGCTTCAATCTTACGTTTAGTATTCGCCTGTTTTTCAAAAGTACCTGCAGCGATTGCTGCCTCCATCAACTTGAAACCTCGGGCAGTCTTTGCCAAGATCGCTTCGTTGTCGTTTTGTGAAATCGCCGAGCCGACTATCAATTTATTATATAGCTTTGCGGCAAATGTTGATACAACACCGTACTGTTTGAATGAGTCAATCACGTCCTGCATTTTAATTAGTTGACCCATTTCCTGATCAATCACATTAGCTATTTCCTGCTCAGCATAGGCCGACATTGTTTGATCAGCTATTTGCAAGCTGTGACCTGCCGTCATGATCTTGTCTATGATCGCTCTGCCGGTTTTAGCCGACGCTCCTTCATCTAGCACTTGCTTGACCGCGCATTCGGCTGCAAGCGGTTTAACGATTGAATCAACAACATCGGTCGGATATCCCAATTTGGTAAAGTGTTCTGCTGGATCGTCAGATTTCTTGATAGCAAGGTCGTTGATGTCATGTGAGGTTCTAACCTTACCGTTGTAGTAAATCGTTGTGCCCACTATATGTAAAGGATCTGTGCTAGGAACTCCAAAATCAAAGATGTTTATCTGTACTGCACCGGTTGCGTACTGCTTCCATGCCCATGTGTTAATACACCAGTTAGCAGCGGAACATAGGGCCTTTTGTGCAGCTTCAGTTCTGATTGACATTACTACGTAACGCTCATCATCGTATAACACATTAACCGCCGGTGCAAGATCTTCAGCCTGTGCAGCCAATTTGGGCGCGCCTTCTGTGTTTTGAGCATCAGCGAAGTTACGAGCATAGGCAATAAAATCTGCAATTGGCTTGCTCAAGAAACGATTAACCTTTTTCATTAATCGCTTTTGAATTTCCGGATCCTGATCCGCAAGAGTAGCTCCAATTCTTAATAGTTCCTGTTGTTCTTCAGGACTCGCCTCTCTTGCTTTGGCTCTTATAACTCCAGGTAATTTGTCAATGATCCATTTACCTTTTCTACGAAACTTAATTTGCGCGAATTGGTCCATTAATGCCTCAAATCCTGAAATTCTAGAGGTTTGGTCTGGATTACCTTTTGAATAGGCCTCAATCGTATGAGGTAGTGAGCTGATGAATTCACGATTCGCTTCAATCTCAGCCAATAGAAGTTGTAATTGTTGAATTGCTATTCTTTGAAGGAATACGAAATTAACGAAGGATCCAGCGTATCCTCTGTACTTTTCTCCAAGTAGAGCAAGGATCTCCTTGTACTTTGGATCGCTTAGGGCCTGAGTCTGTTCTTCAGGCGAAAGCTCTTGAACCGGCTTACGCAAACGATCAGCAAGTCTTTTTAGCATGAAGGACTTTGCGGCCTGCATGTTTTCATCGATCATCTGATCTTCGCTGGTCATCCAACTTTCAAATATCCTTAGGTACTTCATTTTATTAAATTTTACATTTTATGTTAAACTTCGTTGAGCTCGATTGTGAACAATTAATCTTGGATCGTTTAATAGGAGCTGTTGAAGTTCTCCATCAAGTGGAGCATACGAGTATATGGACAGATTTACCGTCTTATCTGTTGTTAGCCAGGTCTTCAATGCTTTTGTTGCAGGTTTGATCTCTGCTAGGTTCCATCCAATTAAAGCATGAAGATGGTCTGACAATTTTCGGATTTGCGAATCATCTGCTCCTGGCATTTTTTTCTTAATGAATTCGACCATAACCTTTTTGAATTCGGCAACGGTTTCTTGTTTTAAAAGCTCAGCTTTGACTGCTCGCTTTGAACTAAAATAATTGGTCGTAAAGTCAATTGTGTCAGCGATGTACGACATTGCTGATTTGAAGAAGTCAGCTTCGGTTGGAGACTTGAAAATCTTTATTATCATGTCCATGTCCCGGTTCCCAGTTTTAGGTACGATTCGTCTAACCGTTTTAGTAGCTCCAAAGAATCCAATTGCATAATCAGACTCTACACGCCTTTCCGGGTTTTTCGAGAAGACCAGTGTATGATTCATTAATTGAGTAAAACTTGAAGATAAAGCAACTCCCTTTGAAACCAAGTTTGAGTATTCAGGAGAATCAACTACATCAACTAGCCATTTGAACTCAGGTACAGTTCTAATATCATCGAACCATTTCTTTGAATACATTGTATTCATTGAGCCGGTTGTTAACATAGACTTTATTTGACGATTGATGTCCTTTATCTTATCTGTGTACTCTGTTGGAGAAATGATCCCTATGTCCTTTAGCCCATCTAAATCGGCCTTTTGTGCATTTAGTGAATTTAGCGAATGCTCTTCAAATAATTTAATGTATTTCAAACTCTATCATTATTTTTGTGCAGAAATTCCAGCTGAACCTGATGTTCCAGCTGAACCCACATTAAGTGCAGGTCCAAATTCAGGCTTGTAATTTTTTATTAGAGAGTCTAGCTGTTGAGCTTTATCTTGAGCCTGTTTCTTTAGGTTAGGATCTTGCGTAGTGCTGAAGTCGGCTTGAACTTGAGCCAACCTTGAAGTCAATGCGGCTTTGACCTTGGGCTCAATTTCTCTCTCCTTTGCATCTTTATCAGCTTGCGTAACCGCCGCTGCTTGAGCATCAAGAAGAGTCTTGATTGACGGGTCTTGACCGGCTGCTGATTGTAGAGCTGGATTGTTAATCATTCGTAAGTAGGCGGCAATCTGTTTTACGCCAGCCTCTTGCATCGCTTTATCGAAATTGGCTGAAGCTGCTCCGAACATTTTATCAGCAGCACTGCCTGCTGAACCTGAAGTACCGGCTGTTCCGGCGGAACCGGTTGTTCCAAGTCCATCTAGTATATCAGAGATTGAATCTATCTTTGCGCTACCTAATTTTTCAGTTACTTTGAATCCGAACCTAGCCGAATATGCGTAGTTAGGTTCTCCTCCAGGCAATTGTTCTAGAGTTCCGGATTGAGTAGTAAGAGCAAGTCCACCCGCATCCTTTAATTTAGTAATGACTGCATTGTCTGCTACAGTTAACATGGCTAACACGTTGTAACCCAATTCCTTAACCTTATTGGCATCGGTAACCGCCATCATCTTACCCAGTTTCTTGCTGGAAAGTTTAAATATTGAAGCGTAAACGGTCCATTTGACCTTGCTTGTATCGTTGAAGACCGTCATCAGGTCATCAGCTGCTTCACCAATGAAAGATTCAAATAGCTTTATGTACTTTGGCATTTATTGCGTAATTTATTTCAGGTTTATTTATTTTAGGTGAGCTTCATAAGAATTATCGAAGCCCAGTCCCAGACAACAATTTTCTTAGTTTAGTCTTTGCATCATGCACGTTTGATTTGACTGCACCGGCTGTTGTGCCCATGTGCACAGCAGCCTCCTCATACGATAAATCCTCATAGACAACAAGCTTGAATGCAAATTGTTGTCTAGTCGGAAGATTATCAACGATTCCCCTAATTAAATTTAGAGCCGGCCTGTCCGCATGAACGTCTTCGATTTTAACATCAATTCCATCAATGTCAGAAAATACCTTTGCCTTTGTCTTGAATTGCCTAATCCAATTAACAGTTTCGTTACAAACGACCCTTGCTAACCAGGCAGCGAAAGGGCCAGTTCCGCTCCACTTGTCTAGATTCATGAGAGCTTTAGCAAGTCCCTGAGCTACAGCTTGATCAAGTTCGCCCCGATCGGTTAAGTATTTAGCAGCCGTCTTATAGGCTAAAGGCTTCCATTGATTCCACAAATCTGCAAGAGCACGATCATCACCGGTTTTGGCCATGTCGACCATTGGATCGACGTAGCGTAAATTTAAGTCCATAGATAGACCTATTATACCAAAAAAGTTAGGCTGCTTTGATGAGACCTGCTAAGGTTATGGCTCTTTCGCCGACCTGTTTTGCCCATGTAGACTTTAGCATTTCGTCTGAGGCAGCATCAAAGTTTTTCTGTTTTATGTGGGCTAGAAAATTCTTGAACTCAGAAAGCCCAGTCTTGCCCAGGTTGAAAACCATTTCAGTTAAGACTCCTTGAACTTGGGTGGGTAGAGTTTCCATGTTTGGAACTAGATCTTGGGCATTTAACTTTGCCTGTTTAAGATCAGTAAAAAGCAGAGCATTTATCTGGTCCTGAGTCAATGGAGATTTACCCGACTTGATCTTTTCAGGATTAGCTCCAACCTTTTTTAATTGGAGAGAAGCGTCCCCTCGAGTAAGATTAAAACCTACTCCAATAGTTGGGATCTTTCTGGAATCCAGGTATTTGAAAGGCTTTGAGCCTTCATGTTTTATTACGCGATCCTTGATTGATGCAATGACCGGGTCGGTTGGAGGAGGCGGGGCTTTGAACGAATTAAGGTACTGTTCTGCTCTAATGTTCTTGATGTGGGTCATTATCTGAGTCTTGTAATCAGAGTCAAACAATCCAAGCTCTCCATTAATTGCATCACCAACGCTTGGATATGCCCATGCTTTCTGCTGATCCTCATGACCTGCTTTTAAAGTCTTGTTGATTTTAACTAAAGAAGCTGCGTCAGGAATTGATCGGATTGCTGAGGTTAGAGCAGTCTCGTCCGTGCCAATGCCGGCGACTGCTGCTTGAATCTGTGCAGCAATTTGATCTGCGGTTAGAGCCTCATTGACCCAACTTTCAAATAGTTTTACGTGCTTCATTAACTTAAATTATTCTCTTTCAATAATTTAGAAAGTCTTTGGACTTCAGCAAAGTCTCGGCGATCTAGTGCTTGGTCAATCAAACTCTGAATTTCAGACTGGCTCATTTCGCCTCTGGCTGCTCTTGGTAAAAAACCGTTATCGAACGCGTTATCGAAGCTAGAGTCTCCATAATCTTCATCATCGTATTCTGAACCCGAAACTGAATCTTCCCAGTCAGCGAGCTCGTCTTGTATTAGCTGAATCAACTTGTTAACGACCGCTTGGGCTTTAGGCATTGCTTCGCGAGCAGCAGAGATTTCCTCTTCTGAGTAAGGCGGTTCGTTCTCACTAACCTGTCTGTAAAGAGGAGCGGCTGTGAAGATCAATCGCATTAGTTCAAGGAACTTTGCATCGGGTAGAATGCTTGCATCAATCATCTTACCCCAAACGTATTCTCGACCGTTTTCAATAGTCGCAACCTCTGGGAAATCATTGATGAAATCTCTAAGATCCGCAGCAGTTAGCTTAGCTCTCTTAAGATCTTGAACCTCATCCCTTGGAGTGTCAGCGTTCATAAAGACCTTTGCAATGGTCTCATCATCAAGATGAGCAAGCCCACCCTGATTAATTAAGCCGTAAATTGCTTTGACTGCTTCATGGAAAAGCATTGCTTGATCCATTCCCAAAATGATTAGCTTTGCAGTATCGGTTGAATGATCATCTGCTGGTGAATCTTCATCATTTTCAGGTTCATCGGCTGAGTCATCTTGTTTTGACCTGTTAGGTTTCCATTCAATCTTAGAAACGCCGCTCAGAGATTGCCCCTGTTCGATCATTAATTCTGCAACTTCCTCGGGTATACGCCAGTCTCTGGCATTACAGATATCGGTTATCTTAATTAAGAGCTCTATCATTTTTTCAGAATCAGCTTTTCCAAATATTTCGGCTAATCCGTCCCTATTAACATCGCTCAAAAGCATTTTCTTTGAATTGATGGCCTCGCCCTGAGTAATCATGTTTAGGATCTTACGCTTGTGAATCGCTGTTCGAGTGGCATCGTCCTCAATTTCTTTGAAGTCCGGCATCGCATCAGCCTCCGACTTTTCCTGATCCATTTTTTGCTTCATTTCACGTGGGTCAGTAGGAATTCTAATGTCTAGTTCTGTATCTCTAAGGATAGGACCGTAAAACTGTTCTATTACACTTTTGGTTAAAGCCTCAAGTTTAGTGATCTTTGAAGCATTATCGGTTGGCCCATTTGCTGATTTATCAGTGTCGTCTTTCTTATTTTGAATTTCCTGTACTTCTTTCGCAAACTTCATTAGATTCATCACTTCACGGCCATATCGTTCTTCAATCTCTCTGGCACTAGCCTCAGCTCTCTTGTTTAGGGAGGCTAAGTACTCTGGCGAAATAGCTGGATTTCCCTTGATATCGGCCTCATTCATGAATTGTTTAAACGATTTCATTCTCATTCTCTAGTTCTTTTAGACGAGCCAACACGTCTTCAGCTTGAGCTTTTGCTGGCTCAGGTTGTTTGAACGGTTTCTTTGTAGGAATTGGGCCCGGTTTTGGTCTTGTAGCAGGCTTGGTCGGAGCAATGGTCGGTGCCGGTTTGGTAGCCGGCTCAGCCGCGTAGAATTCGGTTACGAATTGCTCAAATAGTTTGATGTGCTTCATTTGGAGTTACTAATTATTTACCTAGTTATTTATTTGCCGGACTCCCGTAAAATAAAAAACGGGACCTAGATGATCCCGTTTTTAAAATAAGTATGTCTGGATTAAAAAGCGTAGTTGAAGTACTTATAACTACTGTTAATTGAATCGTAGGTTTCAATTCTAAGAGTTATTGGCTTTTGGACTTTAGGCTTTCTCTTTTTGCCTCTTAACGTAGGAACTTCCTCTTCTTCGGTGTCGTACGGTTTAACAACGATAGTGTCAAACGAAAGAACCTCTTCAATGCAACCGAAATAGTGATCTCCGATTTGAAGGCTTGATCCTACTCGATCCTCATCGAATTCTCGAGGATACAACTTAACTCCCTTAAAGATTTCGGTCTCAACCGGCTTGCCATTCTCGTCTTTTTCCACTTGATAAATCGTGTACTTACCTGTGATTTTCTTGACATTGAATACGTCCATGAATTCGTTGGGACTCTCGTTGTGCAAGTTAACCTCTTCGATTATCGATTTCACGATATCGATTGTAATGATCTCTAGGTTTGAGATGGTCGAGATCACATCATGTTTGAACTTGCGGTTGATCAATGTATCGTCAACGATTTCCTCAATCACTGCAGGCGAAAGATCCTTAAACGTTTTGAAGTAACGAATACGGCTTGGTCTCTGTAGCATGTTGTCATTGATGTAGGTCTTATTGGTAGTCAGTAAGAAAAGCTTACGTGATGTTCCAGTTAAAACTCCGTCCATGACAGTTAAGAGCTCAGCATCCTCGCCAAAGATCTTTTCGTACTCGTCAATTAGCACAACGACCTCTTGCTGAATCTCATTCAAGAACTCTGGAATTCCGCCACCTTCAGGATTCATGTTGACCAATATTACGGGTAGATTAAGTTGATTACAGATAACCTTAGCTGAAACGGTTTTACCCGTACCCTTAAGCCCGTTCAACAAGATTCCCAGGTTTCTGTCAGTTTCGGTCCAAGTCTTGACAACTCGATCTATCAATCGAGTCTCTAAGCCGTACAGCTTATGCGAGAACTCGAACGTGTCTTCGATTCTTTCAAGATAGAATCCGAACATGCTCTGATTAAGAGCGTAAACTCCAGGAGGAAGGGCCTCGATTTGATTGGTAACGTCTCCAATTGAGAAATGGTTACCGCTTCTGTTCCATTTTTTCATTTAATAATGTATTTGCAGTTGTTAACTTACTTAATAAGCATGAAGTCGGCCTCGGCCTATTTGATAATTATTATTCGCGAAATGCTTGAGCCTTCTATTGAGCAATCTCTTGATTGTGGTAAGTCTATTTCGAACGATCTCAGGTTTGAGTTCAAGCTCTTTTGCAACATCCTTGACAATTAATTCATTGACGTAGTGTAGTTCAAAAATGCTGGCCGATACTGGACCGAGTTCTTGAAGCACAAGGTGTTTTGCGATTCCGTGTAGCCTGTGAGGATCGAGCACCATTTCCTTGGGCTCAACCGACTCTTCAAGCTTGTTGACAGGTGCTCGATCTTCTTCTGCCCCAGCTGGAATCAGCTGACTTTCCAATACGACTGGTAATCTAAGCCTACGTTTAACGGCCTCACACCAACCCCAATAACAATTCTTCATTAGGTAATTCACCATGTGAACCTCATTCTCAAATT
>Ga0222713_10003406_pt1 | contig 16507 bp, 2 predicted proteins | sample C33_649DmetaG_FD_165061 | JGI IMG/M metagenome (GOLD analysis project Ga0222713, IMG submission 165061) | Estuarine water microbial communities from San Francisco Bay, California, United States - C33_649D | ecosystem: Environmental > Aquatic > Marine > Unclassified | place: USA: California...
GTCACCATAGAACACTTTGACTCTGCTTAACCCGTAACCATCCCAAGGTAAATCATACCAAGGAGAAGCGTCCCAACCTTGACTGTTGTCAAATGCTAGACCTGTAACCATCACTCCACCATAGTCCACACCTGTCATTACCTGAGACAATTCATTGCCTGGCATACCTGCGGTAGGCGTGTAGAATCCTAGAGTTCTCTCTGCGGCTGTAATATATGGTTCATCACCTCTCAATTTAACAAGATTTGACAATCCTTCATCAAACTTATCATTGCTAGTATAGCCTGTTGTGACTTTGTAAAAAGAATTTTCATATCGTATTAGATCATTGTAAGCATACGCAGTATTGGCTGTCCAGGTCAACACTGTGGCTGTGGATTGAACTCTATCAAATTTGATTGTTGTACTTAAATCTCTCACAAGATCATTTCTAAGCACAGCATAGGCTCTAGCAGTGTCAGACGGTGTTGTTCCATTATCGCCACCACCAGTTAATACTACTCTCGGAGTGGCTGTGTAATTTGATCCGCTAGTTAACAGAGTGATTCTAACCACAGCACCCTCTCTAATAGTGGCTTTGGCTGTGGCTTGATCCACATCAGATGCTGTGTAAACATCATAAGCAGAAGGTCTATCCACTTTGCCTGTGTTCTGTCCTGTGGTTGGCATATAAAAATCTATGCCAGGAAATTCTGAGAATGTAAATTTATCACTGGTGCTTGAACCACCCGCTTGTCCGTCTGCCACATTGGCATCAATCTGTGCTGTGTACAATGGATAGAAATAACCGTATGATCCGCTGGTACTACCAGACGTACTAGTACCTAGCACTGTGAATGGTCCTACGGTTTTTGTTGTTCCGCCTACCAGTGTCACTGTTGGAGCAGTAACATAGCCACTGCCTCCATGAACCACATCTATTTCAGTCACATATTTTTTATAGTTGTCTCTCCAGAAACGATATGGATATGTGTTTAGAGTGAGAATGTCTGTGTTTAAATCTATGTTTCTAATCGTATTGCCATCATAGAACGCAGGTAAATCAAAGTCTGTGTATATACCGTCTTGTGTTTCTCTGCCAGTGTAACCTAATCGATATTCTCTAATTTTTGAGTGGAATGGTTTAACTTCGTTGATATATTCTTCTACATAGTTTTCTGTGTTCACTCTGTAGTTCTTTCTTTGATCTAATTCTCTTAGAGTGTTTGAAACATTGATAAAAGATGTTCGTACCAACCAATCCACATACTGCTGTTGTTCAAATACTTTTCTAAGACCTATAAAGAAAATATTGTTGTATTCCACTGATAATTCATCTACAAATAAATCATCTCTCAATGCTTTTAATATGTTTCTTAATTCTAACTGAGGTTCTCTGTCAAAAAACGAAGCATCAAAAGGATCTTGGCCTGCATATCCTGTAGCATCTACTGTGTAATCATACAGAGATGTTTTCAATTGAATTGTACCATTTTCTGTTGCAATGTTAACAAACTCATCTTTGGTCTTTTCAAATATTTTCCAACCACCTGTATCTGCTGTCAACACTTTAACATAATCGCCTAGCGATACATCTGTTAACTCTAGTTGATATTGATATTGAATCTGTTTTTCGATAATTTTATTTGCATCATACGACTGAGCATACCAATCCACTTGTTCATAGTATGAATTTGTTTTGTATGTTTGTACTCTGGTTCTAAGCCATTCTGTACCTGTCCAATTGTATATTGACCAATAGCCTTGATCAAACTGCTCATCATTATGAACCAATACATTAAACGTACCGCTGATATCTCGTGTGTCAATATAGGTCAAATCAGCATAAGTGTCCACTGCTTCATCCCATTCTCCAGAGACAAATTTAGGTTCAGGTTCAATAGCATTTAAATTGTTATATCGAATATTATTGGCTAACTGATACTTTAATAATACCGAGTTAGAATAATCAATAATTTCTTTTAGAGCACTGAATCTATCTGTGTACCAACTTTGTCTTGGTCGTATTTTATTTCCGTATCTTTGTGCAATAGGTGTATCTAAATCAGGTACTTGGTTACCAACTTCATCTTGTCCTGTCAAACTGTCCCACCATTTTTTCTCAATCTGTGCATTGGGTCTATCTGTTCTGTCACCTTCTTTGATTAGTTTCCAAACATAGTGAGCATCTCCCGTCACATCACCATCGTTGTCTTTATGTGTTATACTCAAAACAGAGTTACTGTTGATCAAATCATATTTTAAATTAAATGTGATTAATTTATTAATGTCAGACACTGTGAAATATCGTATGCCACTTGCTAAAGGATTACTAATAATGTTAGAAACATACGCAGTGGTATTTTTTCTTGTGACTGCAGAAACTCCTGGATCAGGTAAGAATACAGAATTTTTCACCCAGAAGTAGTAGTAATTAATAAATCCATCCAATCTTGAATTGTATTTCTGTCTTACAGAGTACACAGTGTTGTCACCGTGCAATGGTTGTCCAGATATTCTTCTAGCTAGACCATCCGTTGTGTCGGCATTCACTGCCCATTGAGCAGGTGTCAGTATGGATTCAACCCATTCGTATACATCTATAGAACTACCCGGGAACAGTTTGCCCCAATTTTTAGTTTTATACTCTTGATCACCTTGTTCATACCATAACCAACGACACTTAGATAGATCCCACCAAACTTCTCCTATGTGTGATTCTGCCCAAGACTGTGTGCTTTGCACTGTCTTATCGTCTGTGCCCGCATCATAGACAGCAGGATCCCATTCTGTCTTATAGTTAATTTCTCTGTCAGCAAGACCCAGTATTCTGCCTTTGATTGGATCATAATAATCTAAATAGCCTTGTATTTTTTGCACTGCTCTATCAAATATAAAAGCACTTTCAATTAATCTATTATCCACTAATTCTTTTTCTTGTTCTACCACTTTCCAAGAGTATTGATTTGCTGTTTTTAAATCAAACACACCTACCATACCATCATTTTCTCTTGTAGAATCATCAGACACTGTGGTATCATCATTTGGAGCACCCACAAATATAATGTCATCAGTAACAAACACTGAATTACCAAATTTATCATGAGGTGAAACATTGGTTGTAACTATTTTTCCGTCCAATAAGAAATCATCGTTGTATTTGTTTGCTGTGAATACACCGCCTGAACGTGCATTTAGATCCACTATCTGTGTGTCTTGTAGATCGAATGTGGTCAGTCCACCGTCAAACAACATATCTCTAGTGTTGTCAAATCCTCGTGCTCCAATCACTATTCGTGTGGCCGCTTTGTTAATGTGTACAGAAGAACCAAACTGCATATTAGTTGCTGTGTCTGGTGACAATATTGTCTGTGTTAAAGTATAAGACTGTGTGGAATCATTGTTTGCGTCCCATTTATAGATATAAATCGCTCCAGCATCTGCTTGTAATTCTTTATCCACACCAGGAGCACCAATCACTAAAGTTTTTCCATCGTCGCTCATTGAGATACTGTCACCAAATGCAGTGTTCAATGTGCTGTCTTCTGATGCAATACCCCTCAACGTTTGCACGTGAGTAAATCCTGGCAGTGTGCTGTCTCCACTTGTTGTGTCACTTCTAACAAAAATTTCCACTGTGCCTGCATCGCCCGAACTGGTTGAAGACACTGCTAAAATGTCACCATTGTCATTGATGGACATTCTATGACCAAATCGTTTGCCAGAACCTGCCTCATCGCTGGTTATCACATTGTCCTGTGTCCATGCCGACGCTGTGCTATCACCCACTGGATCATATGTATAAATGTATACCACTCCTGTGTCGTTGTTGTAGCCAGGTGCAGATACTAATAGATATTTCTGTCTTGTTGCTCTATTACTATTTTCTGTTGGTTCTGCTACCACGTGAGCCCAACCATACTGTAATCCCGCTGTCTGATCACTCTCTGGTGCTGTAAATTTTGTAAATTCTTCGTAAGATCTTAATGTATCGCTCCAAACGTACATATGAACTATGCCGGATTCGCTGATTCGTGTGCTACCATCTGACGACAGTATGTTAGCATATGGAGCACCCGCTGTTATAAAATTCTCATCAGTACTGAGTGATAAACTTTCTCCCAATCTTCCTGTGCCTGTGTCACTGTCTGTCATTGAGAATGATCTAACACTTTGGAAGGGAGTTCCTGCATCTGGTTCTTCTCTTGTAAAGATATAAACAACACCTTGTGAGTATGCACTTATTCCTGATTCAGTATCTGCTCGATTGCCTGGAGCAGACACAATTAAAAATTTTCCATCTGCTGTGGACACTGTTTGGTAACCAAACTCTTGATTGTACTGTGGATCAATAGATCCTAGTCTTTTATACACATATGGATCTGTCTTTTCGTAAATCTTCCATTTACTGCCCACATTGTCTACAAATATTTTATCACCTGGTGTTTGATTAACATCATCTGCTATTCTGTATTCATTATAAGGTAAAACTGATGTGGTGTCATTTAAAGCAGACATTCTAACACTGATGAAAGAATACAGCAATCCAAATGTAGACATTGTAGATTCGTCTGGATTAATAGTACTTAAAGAAACAGTTTCAATCGAAGCATCTACCAATATAGCATTTTGAGATAAAATTTCTTTTACTTGATATACTCGATTCAATGTGGATACTGAGCTGTTTACGATGGCAATATATTGATTCTTTTCTAATCTGTGTACATTATTAAAAGTAAACACTGTGCTATTGTCATCTACCTGGTGTCCAACAGAAATTATAGAAATGCCTTTGTATGTGATACGTTGTACGTCCCAATCATGGTTGGCTTTCTTAGCAATCCAAATTAAATCGCTGTTTGCAATCTGTGTTACATCTAGATTCAATAGATCACTTTCATTGAATGCTGTGTGTTGTACATCAAACAATCTAGGAAATCCTGCTGTTTTGTAAGTTTGAATAACATCTCTATCATATCCTTGTTGTGTGTAATCATATTTTTTAAATGTATTTTCTGCTGTGTACTCCAAAGGTTTAGAATACATATCGTCTTGATACACTGCGGCAGATCTACTGTAGGTTTTACTAGAGTTTTCATTGTTCAACAATTCAATACTCTGAACAGTATTGGTAAAATTGTCATCTTCCATTATGAATTGAAAAATTTTGGACTGATCTAAACTGCCGAACTCTCCAGTTTTAATCATCCATTCAGGGTAAACTTTTAGATCAATATTTTCTCCATAAAATTTAGCCTTGAGCAATTTTTGAATAGCATTAAGAGTTCCTTTTTCTCTGATAAACCCTTGATAGAATTTGTATTGTGAAACATCATTTAAGAAAAGATTGTCTAGATATGGTCTTGATTGATATCCAATCAAATGCTGTGCCAATTTCTGTTGATTTTCATCAAAGTTGTTGGTTTCTAAACTATAGAAATCATTAAACTGTGAAATTTTATAATCAAAGTTTGGAATCAACTGTGCGGCTGGTTTGTTTAGTTTTCTTGTCCATAATTCATAATCAAATGCGTTGCCTGAATTATGATTGTTTTTAGCCACATAAAAATAGTTACCGTATTCTACAGTATCTCCAATATGGTAGTCTGTGTTAGCAGTCCATCTGTCCACTTTGGCTTCATCAAATATAAATCCTGGAGAATAATAATCCCCATGCCAATCACCTGTTTTCCAACCAATCAGTTTCAATCTCTGCTGACGGAATCCCGTAACCAACTGATAGATGATGTCTGAGAACACCGTAATGTTATCAAACAATACAATGTGTTCCTTTTGAACAGCATTCATTGATATATTATAAATGCCTTCTTCTGTGTTTTTTACAGCAATAGAAAATTTGTTGCCAATACGTTTAGTTGAAAGATGTCGAGCCTCTAACGGCTGTCCGTTTGCTGTCAATATTGAATACTGACCAAACATATCATTAAATTTGCTGATGATAGATTCTGTTGTTTCTATCATAAACCCGTCGGCCGCTGGTGACAAGGTAATAGCCGAACCTGCCGCCCAGCCTTGACGAGTCCAATATAGGAATTCTTTAGCAGAAGTTTCCCAATTTTGAATTTCTTTTAATTCTTTTGAAAATCTATCAAACACAAAACCTTGTGCTTCTAGATGTTTGCCATATCCTACTAGGAAGTCTACTACACTCTGAGTGTTTTTAAATACTGTGCCATACGGAACCACAATTTCTGTTTCACTCCAGTCTTGATAAATTACTGCTCTAGAATTGCCCACTCGTATTTCGTATGACTTGTTATTCACCACTGGCATACGAACTTTGAAGTAAGGTTTGTGTGTGTTGTATCCAATCACTTTGTAACCACCTTCCAGTGTGTTACCGTCACCTGACACAGCAGAATTTAATTCAATCAACACACCAGAATACTCAAATGTTTCCACTGGGTTACTGGCTCTAAACACTATTTTGTAGTTTTCTTCAGGAATAAATTGCGATCCTGCTGTGGAACTTGGACTGATGCTGTCTGTTAATACTCTTAAATTTTCTTTGTCTGTAAAACCTCCTAACTTGTAGGCCAATTGTACTGACAATCCTTTTAATTTGTCATAGAAATATATCGCAGGATCTAACCCACATTTGATCAAATAGTTCACAATAAATGGCTGATAGCCTGCCGCTTTAACATAGCCTGAAGTTACGTTGGATGTGTCTAGATAAAAATTTGTGCCTGATAGTGTTGGTGCTAGTTTTGTATCTGTATTAATAATGTTACCTGCTAGATTGGTTCTTATCTTGCTGTTGTCTAAGAAATATGTAAAAAATTTAGCAGGTTTAGTTAATGCCAACAGTTTCATCACCGCAAAAGGATAATGACTGCTTCTTCTCCAAGCCGTTTCTGCTGGACCTTGATCTCCAAAACTCCATTTGTCTTGTATGCCTAAATTTTGATAGGTATCAGTTAATCCAATTACAACAGGAGATCTTAAATTACCGCTGTCATCCACAGGTATATAGTTGCTCAAACCTGTTCTTTTATATTTCTCTACCGACGTTTTAAGATTGACGTCATAGCCTGTTTCTAAATGATTCCACAATAGATCATTACCTGCTGTGTATGGCGTTGGACCGTAGTTGCTTTCCCACCAATTGGGTTTTTCTGAATAGCCCAACATCTCCCATGGATGCGTATGCGGTCGATCTGTGTCATAGAAATGTTTGTATATGCCTCTCCAATTACCCGGTAACGGTTTACCTGAAAGAACATTTTTATTTTTTCTGTAATTAAATGTAAAGTGGTCATTTTCATCATACTGATCATTGGCTTGATAGTCTACACCATTGGCTCCTGTCCATCCATAAAAATCCAAACTCAATATGCTGTTGATTTCTTCTGGTGTATAATTTGTCGTTCTGAATGCTCCAGGCACAACATCTGTCATTGCTAATAGATTAGGATCATATGCTGTTTTACAGTTGTTGTAGATTCTTTTTTCTAATTCTAACAATAGGTCGTCACGATAGTCACCAAATGCAATTGTTCTACTGCCGTCGTGTCCTACCAACACTGTGGTAGAAGTTCTGTATGTGTTGTCTGTGATCAACTCAGGTTTAAACTTCGGATACAATCCTAATTTAGTAGGAGTTGAAGGAATAAAACTGCCTTCTGTGTTGGCATAGTCTTTGATTACGACTTTATCACCTTCTACCAGTGGTGTGCTAATGGTTAATCCATCTGAATCTGTACTGAAAGTATAATCAGACCCTAGTATTAATTGAGCGTCATTAAGGTACACATAAACTGCTCTATTGCTCAACTGTGTGATGTCAAACTGTGATTCAATAGCATACTCTGTCTGTTCAGATGATTGTACTGTGTAATTCCTTGTTCTTACAGATTCTCCAAACCCAATCATATCTTCATAATAGAATGGGAAACTCTTGTCTTTGTTTGCTGACATAGTTTTAATAATTTCATCCACTCGATCTGCAATCGAACCTTCGTGTGCTTTGCCTGTGGTTTGTTTTAAAAATGCTTCTTTAAATCGTTGATATTCTTTAGCACAATATTCTATAGATTTAATTGCGTTAGCATCAGGATCTATCAATAAGAACATGGCTTGTGGCAACGGAGATCCGTGTTTGATAATAGTTCCACCTTTGGTCCTCACATCTGGAAGGTCTCTTAGATTGCTGTTGCCTGGTGTGCTTCCTACAATTTCAGTGTTCTTTTCGTTGATATCGTTTAGATGATTTAATATTTGTCCGTAAGTAAAATCTTCCAACTGAGCATTGAAAGGATTCACTGATAAGTTTTCAGGCACTTCATACAGTCCTCGATCTTTAACTTTAGGAGCAGAACTGTGTGCAATAATTTTTACTATGTCGCCCAATTTTAAATCACTAGTAAACTGAACAAACTTGTTGCTTAATCCATCTACTAGATCATAATCATCTTCTAGATTTTGAACCACGTGATTCACTTCTACCACAACAGATAAATCAGACAGTGACTTACTGTTAAGAAACACATCTATAGGATATGCTCTATCAGTAGCATCGGTCACTGTGAACAATCTTACTACTCTCTGTTTACTCTCTTCTTCTCTCTGTAACCAACCAATACGGCTGATGTGTTCATCTCGTGCTAACACTTGATGATAATGACCAGTGTTAAAATTCTTTTTAGTTACTACACCATTCAATTGATACTCAAAAGAGTCTGTAGAATAGTCACTAGTAAACACTATGTCTCCCACATTTTGAATTGTGTTGTATTTGATCTGTAATCCTAGCACAGGATCCACAGGTGCTGTGTCGCTAATTTTGTATTCAAATAATTTGGATCCTGTAAATGTAGAATTTACATAAGCAGTTGCATCATCATATGGTGTGTGATGATCATCAAACATCTGGAATAGAGGTGCTTGATTCAACCTTGTTTTACTCTGTCCTTGTACCCAAATATTTTGGTCTTGATTAAAGTACCAAGTCTTACCTTGATAGTTTGTGCCCATTTCTACACTAACGGTGTCGCCGTCTGCTGGTCGACCGTCAAAATCTGCTGTTAATTTTAGTGTGGTAACTTCACGATCGGCTACTCGAACAAAATTAACCAAATAAATTTTATTGTTCACTAGTGGGTCTCTGTCTGCCAACACCAACAGTCTCATACCATCTTTCAATGGTACACCGTCCACAATGTATCCTGTTTGATTGACCATTTTAGAAAACACATCTGTGGTTGTGTTATCTACTAGTGTGACTGGTCGTTTGGCTGATGTTCCGTGGTCATACAAACTCAATCCAGCGTCAAATTCTATGATTGGTCTTTTGGCTCTGTCTTCTTCTAATAGATTAGGTGTGTAGCCAATCTCTTCTGCTGTGGCTTCAATTGTTGCTCTGTGAAACCATCTGTTATAAGCCGACCAAGCATTACCGTCGATACTGTCTCTTTTGATTGTGATATAATCTTTGTTGACTGGTCTATAAAAAGACACAGCATATGGTCTGTCTGCATAAGGTACATCATCATATGGCTCTGTGACTTGCTCAGCATAAGATCCAGACACAATTAAATTGGCTGTGTCTGTCAGTGTAATTGCACTGCCTACACCTTCCACATAGAATTGTTTGTTGGCATAATCTGTATTAGTTACATTGGCATCAAAACGCAGTTTCATTCCATTGGACAATTTTGTTCCTGAAGGCAATGTGTAATTTTTTGTACCTACAATTTCGTGTAACACATCAATTTTATTTGTGTCTGTGACAGTTTTAATTGTGAACGCACCATTCATTCCAGCGTGAGAACCACACTGATAGTACAATACATCTGGTGCTCTAGTAGGCACTGTGAATGTTAACACACCTTGTTCAACACCATTGCCTGATACGCCAGTAGAATATAAAAGTGAAGTGCTATCATCTGCTGACACTCCTGTTTTGAAAGGTTCTGTCATTATGCTGAAAGGATGCCCAGATGCATCAACAAGAAACTTATATGTGTTGCCTCTATACAAAGTTATTGTTGGATTATCGATCTTAGGATATGTGCTGAACAGATATGCTTCTTGAGCTCGATGTGTTACCTGAATTTCAGTCACTGTGTTAGGACCACTGTTAGTGATCAATATTGGATTTGGTCCTTCTGGCAACCAGTAGTACTCTCGATAGTTAATTAACTTGTCAAAGTCAATCGAAGGATTCCAAGAGTAAATTTTTTCACTGTTTAATCTATCGTGGTTGTCGACATTGCCACCAAAGAATTTGATTTGATTGATATAGTCATCATAGGTTGCTGTAAATTTTACTTGATCTTCTGGATTAATAGATGACGAATCTTTTTTAATATAAGTTACTGTGGGTTCTAACTGATAGTCATCCCTGTCTTTCAATCCAGACTCAATATATTTGTCTGTGGACACATTGGTGTAGGCATCTTTTCTGCCAACAAAACCATCCAAACGATCCAGTTTGCCTGGCTGAATTAATTGATCCAGTGTGCTACTTAAAAATCTATCATTAACATCTGTTCTGTAAAAAGCAGGTAAATGAGCAATGGTTCTTCTGAGAGTAACTCCGTCTTTAGTTACTTCTACTTCGTTAGTTTGACTGTCTATTGTGCGATCTGCCATGATTAGTATCCTGTTCCACTACTACCTGTGCTGGATCTTGAACCAGTGTTAGAAGTGGTAACAGACGATACCGCAGATGTTGATCTAAGGTTTGTTGTCAATCCTGTTGTGTTTGATACCACTGTGCCTTTGGCTAACAATTGGTTTGCTCCAACTGCATCAATAATTTCTACATTGTCCACAGTGGCTCCACTGACAAAAATTTCATCAGGAGAACTGCTGATCTGGAATAATGATCCAAACACCTGACCTTCTTGGTTGGGCACTATCACCACTGTTAATAAATCCGGTGCTAGTTGTTTGTGAACATAAGCGGCTAATTCTGTAAAATAAAATGTGTCACCAAAGTCAAAGTTATTAAGAGCAAAGAACTCGTTGATTGATTGTATCACACGAGTTTTGATCACAGAGTTTGTGACGTTGGTTGCACCGTTTTTGACCACTTTGAACGTGGCTTGGAATCTTTCTTCTGCTTGATTGCCAAACAACACTTTATATTTTACAGGATGAAATACTAGCTGATCCGATAATGCTTTGATAGGCTCCAGTGTGCCTGCATAACTGATACGCAATTGATCCGATGTAGAAGGAGTTGGCTGTGTGCCACCGTCCATTAACCAAAGTCTAAACTGTTGATCATATGAACGCTCTAATAGATAGATGTCCATAATGTTGGTCTGTGCTGGGTCAATTCTTGTGCTCTGACTTGCTGTGTGTCTGTATAAGAATTCTATGTCGCTTCTACCTCTGTATGCTTTGTAGTCTGTTGTTGTCTTTAATGTGATCGAATCTGCACTGTATTTTTTAATAACGTTTTCAGATGCACTGTAGAAATAAAACAATTGTCCGTCAGCATAATTACCAGGCAATACAATATCATTTTCATTCTCAGTCACAATAAAATTGTTGGCTGAATATGGTCTGTATCTCTCAATGTTATTATAGCCTATGTATTTTTCATAGAATACAAATTTTGTTGCAACGTTAGTATTGGGTTCAACAAAGATATCAAATATATCTGGATTATCCACAACACCGTCATCATCTCCGTCATAGAAACCTACTTTAATTTTTCTGTTGTCTTGATATCCATCATTCTCTTCCACTGTGTCCACAATCTGCCAGTTAATGGCATAGTTTAATCCTAATCCTGTGCTGGTGATTGTGTTGGATTTTAAAAGTTTAACAACATCTTTGACTGTGCTACCTGACACATAATCATAGGTTCTATCTGCTTTATCAAAATAAAATTTGTTTTTGCCTTCACTTTCAAACACATAATCCAATGCTCTGTATGTCACTGTGTAAACACTACCGTCGTTGGTGAATTTAAACCACCAGCTGGCATCTAGATTTGCCTGTGTGGTATCACCTGTGTAGTTCAAACTGAATACAGCACTGTCGTCTATGTTTGTGGCTGTGATAACTTTCCATACTAGATTTTCTTCGTCGTATCTCAAACCAAACTCTTCGTATGCTTCAATTCTATCTATAATGTCATTTTCCAATGTTGAATCAAACATTGTAGTAAATGGCGGAAACACTGCACTAGCCACTGCATTGTCAGGAATAATATCGTTCAATGTGACTGGACCTAGTCCTGATTCTAAATTGCCCACTCCAGAATTAGCACCATCTAATACCACTTTGGATATTTTTGTCCAAGCACGATCCTGTGCTCCTGTTGTGCCAGCAGTAACCAGTTTGCCATTTAAGAATTGTCTACTGTCTGGTGATGTAAATTTCACCAGTGCTCCTATTTGAGCATATTTTAAATTGTTTGTGGCATAGTCACCCAATGTTAATGGGCCGCCTGCTTCAAAATAACCTGTGTTAGTGTTTGTGCCAGTTGTAGTACTGTTCCAGTTGGCTGAAAGAGGTTCTAAATCTTTAGAACCATATTTTAAATAGAAAAATTGTCTTGCATATGCTTCTTTCAATCTGCCTTCCACCATACGACCAATCACATCTGCAATTTCGTTTCTGTTAGCAAACGTAAATGTAAATTGAGGTGTGGATTCTTCTCTGTATAATATTCCATCATCGGCAAACACAGACACATTTGAATATGCTCCACTTGGATCAATGATTTCTTTGGATCTTGAAATACCGCTGGCCGCTCTGTTGACAGATTTAACTTTGATAATTTCTTGAGATACTGCTAAAGGCATCACGTTGTAGTCCTCCGCAGTGATCATTCTGTTCTGTGCATAATACACTTGTGGTGCTTTGGTTTTGATACTTGCGTTGGTTTCGGTTGCCGCCGCATTGTACACCGACTGCTGTAATGAAACCACAATGGTTAATTGTTGTCTACCACCGTTGGCATCTGTGTATGGTATAGAAAACTGAATGTTCTGCATATCTGCAGGTTGAATAGAATATTTTATGTTGTCACTGGTTCTGTAGTAGGCTCTAAATGTTCCTGAAGGAATGGTTGAAAAGTTTCCATCTCCAAACACAAGGTCCACTGCGTCTCCGTTTTTTGTGATTACATTATAAATGTCTCTCACGTTAGCAGACAGTGAATTATAAATTGTGTTATTGCCAGATAGTGATGGCAATTTGGTCCATAATTTTTCTAATTGACCAAAATCATCCAACTCATATAACCATACATCGTCGTTGTTGATGTTGGAAATATTGATTGCTTTAGAATAGTTTGTGGTAGGTGTATTAATATCAAAATTAACACTGCCTAGTGTGCCTTGTTTGAACAAGAAAAAGAATCCTGTGTTGGGACTGGAATCACCTGCACCATCATTACGATAGATGTAACTCATTGCTCCACCAGGTACCGGTGCTGATTCATAGATAGATTCTGAATTGTTTATAGAACTTGGAACAATTTCAAATCCTCTTGAAACACCACTTATACTTTTTAAAAAAGAATATATCGGTACATCTGTGTTTGCACTGTTCAATACATAAACACTGGTGTCTATTCCACCAATTGAGTTTGATTCTAATGGTCTTCCATACTTTTGTCCTTCCACATTGGCGGCATTTAATATGTTGATCATCTGTTCTCTGTAATTGCTGTTGGTTCCATCGTTCCAAACAATGGTAGCGTTGGATAAATTTGTTCCTGTGCTGTCTATCACTGTTTGAGTGGTTGACAGAGAAACAATCTTTAATAATCCTGTAGCAGGTTTATTTCTTTTAACATTGTAATTGATCAGTCTTGCTAATCTCAATACAGAATCTCTTCTTTCAGCAGTCTCTAGGAAATTTTCTCGAGCATTTAGATCCACTCTAAATGAAAGTGACTGTGCTACATAGGCAATTAGATCTATTAGAGCCACATACTCTGAAGACTCGATATAATCGTTAAAATCATCTGGATAGTTCTCACGCAGATAAGCCACCATGGTTCTACGGAGTGTTTCAAAATCGTAGGATTTGAAATCTGCCTGCTGGAAAGCAGTGTAAATTTTTCTCCAATCTTCTGCGACTAATAATCGGTTTTGTCTATCTGTTGTGGCCATTTTGTATTAATACTCTTTGTATAAGGGTATTTATTGGCGTTATAATATACGTATATTAATAAAGACGTGTAGCACTGTTTTCATCAAAGTTTAACAGCAACTTTTCAGTGATATTGTAGGGCACATAGGTAATTGTGGCCTGTACAGCAATGCCATGTTCTGACTCTGACACCAGTATTTCTTCTGTGGATATGCGAGGATCAGCATTTAAATTTTGAGCAATGTCGTCTGCCACTGCCTGTTTAACAGCGTCGGTGAGTGGTTCAAACAGCACATCATAGATAATTGTGCCAAACTCTGGATTTTCCACACGCTCACCTTTACGTATGCTGAGTCTATTCATTAAATCCTGTTTGATCAACTCAAAGTCATACAGTTTATAATTGCTGTTGGTAGCTTTGGAACTGAATCCTTTGAACACCTGTGCTTGTTTAAATGAAACTTTATTTTCTGCCATAATTAAAATCCAAACATTTTTCCTATGCTTCTACCCACACTTGCAATTGAAGAAGTGATTTTTGCTCCAATGTTACTCACTAAACTAGTAACCTGAGTCACTGCTGTTATCTGGCTACCCACAACGTTTTTGTAAGTGTTAGTTATTGTATTTAATTGTCCTATTCCAGGGATATTGCCTAGTTGTCCTATTCCAGGGATATTGCCTAGTTGTCCTATTCCAGGGATATTGCCTAGTTGTCCTATTCCAGGGATATTGCCTAGTTGTCCACTTGTTAACTTGTTCAATGGAGAATTTATGTTAACAGAAAGTGGTCCTAGATTTGCAGAAATACCGCTCAAGTTTGCAGAAATACCACCTGAGAGATTTCCTATGTTTATTCCTTGAGTTATTCCTGTTAAATTTGATATACTGTTCGGAACACTTGTAATACTATTAGGTAAATTTGCATTAAGAATGTTGCCTGCCGTAGAAGTGAATGTATCTAATGACGTCAAATCTTTTATGGCATTGGACACTGTGCCAGTTACTGCCTGTCCTAAATTGCCCGCAGTGAATAGAGTACCTCCTTGATTTACAAATATTTGATTTTGTAACAGATTGGTTGCTTTGCCTGTGACTGCTCCGATGGTTTGATTCACTACAGAACTAACTGCGTCTGTGGCTTGTGATAGATTTAATCCGCTTGGCAGTTTAAAATCTTTTGCATAATTGTTTACAAAATCGTTTGCCGCGGTTTGAAGTTTTTTAATGTTGGCAGTGCCTTGTCCTAATCCCAATCCTTCTAGATGCACTTTCATATCAGCCTGCATCTGTGCCGCTCTCACCATCGGATTATCGCTGGTTCTGTTTAATTGCGACACAAAGTCTGGAGTGCCTGGTACTAAACTTAACGCACTAGGTTTCCCTCCAGCAAATGATATAATTTGATCTCTGTGACCATAGAACGGTTCGTGTGTGGGCACACGCATACCATCCATAGTAATGTTAAGATTTTGATCCACTGTAAGAGGAATGTTTCTAAATTTTTTAGTACGATCTACATCAGGTATAGGAGTGTTTAATGTGCCTGTACCCGAAGCATCATAAAATCTTGTTCTTTGATAGGTTGCAACTATGTCGGGCATTGTAGGTATACTATTAAAATGTACCTCTTCTCCTGTTAGGTGATGTTGTCCTGTTGCCATGTGTAATTGCATCTGACCAGCATACGAAATAATTGCACCTTCTGGTGCTTTGGTTGTAATACTACCTTTCAAAGATTGATTTAAAATATCATAATCAGCATATGTCATTATTTGTTGTCCACCATCCAACACCATTTTTTGTCCGGCGGCTAATTTAATCTGTTCTTTAGCAAACATATTGATATTTGCATCACTGTGAAAATCCATATTGCCCGACGAACGCACTGCTACTGATCCACCAGAATAAATGTCTATAGATCCGTCTCCAGAAAATTCCATCCACGCATTGCCTGATCCGTTGGCAATATACACCACACCAGCAGTGTCGTTTAATAATATTTGATGACCTGAAGCAGATCTAAACCGTATCAGTTGGTTTCTACCATTAACATCACCGTCATCCATAACAAATGTATGACCTGTAAGTCTATCAATTCTTTCTTTACGATTTGATCCTGCCACTCCTACTGTTTGTTCTTTGGCTGTTGGGTCTCGTCTACCTGGTGTGCTCATACCAAACACTTGACTAGGAGACTCTCGTCTAGCAGAAGATGTTGTGGTTCCTCTGATTGAGTCTTGTATTAATCCTTGCTGTCTTAATGTTTCTGCAAACGGATGAATGGGTCTTTTTACTTTTGGATTGGCTTCTTTATTGCCTATGCTGTCAAGTGTTGCACGGTTGATTTCTCCGGCCGGAACTATGTTCGAACCATACACTGATTCTTTGCTGTCTTCCTCAACTCCTGTGTCAGACAATCCCGTTTGTTCTGATGAGCCAA
>Ga0222713_10003407_pt1 | contig 16504 bp, 13 predicted proteins | sample C33_649DmetaG_FD_165061 | JGI IMG/M metagenome (GOLD analysis project Ga0222713, IMG submission 165061) | Estuarine water microbial communities from San Francisco Bay, California, United States - C33_649D | ecosystem: Environmental > Aquatic > Marine > Unclassified | place: USA: California...
TCTGAAACAGGAGCAGTAGCAGCATATAAAGGTACAGCAGAACAAGATATTGCTGAAGGAGCAGTTGGGGCGATTAAAGATTTTAAAGGAATATCAGAAGGTCAACAATATGCAATAAATTTACAACTTAAAGGAAAAAATATAAGCCCTACAGAAATTTTAAATTTATCTTCTTTATTTAAAGATGATCAAAAAGGAACAGAAGCATTGTTAAAAGTTCTAACACTGTCTCCAGCACAAGGAAGTGAGGCATCACAAGTTGCATCAATGTTTGTTGACAAGTCTGGAGAACCATTAAAAGAAGTTCAAAAAACATTAGTTTTAAAAATGACTGAAGGTGCGTCAAATGTTAATCAAGACAATATAGAATTTTTTAAAACTCTTGGTAAAACAGGAACTGTAGTGGATTTGGAAATTGTAGCAAATTATCTGACAAAAAATCCAGGAGTCGCTGAAAATCTTAAAAATATTTTTGCTCAAATTCAAAAAACAAAAGGCAAAATAACAATTAATATGTTGTCAAAAATAGATGGTATTTCAGTTGATGAAACAGAGGCATTAAGAACTCAATTAGAATATTTAGATAAATTAGATCCAGATCAACAAAAAATATTTACAATAACTTTTTTAAGTAATTTTGGAGCAATGATGCAGAATAGTCAGGCACTGGGTGCTTATTTGGCTTCTATTGGAACTTCTGCAACAGCAATTGAAAGACAATTAAGTACTGCTGCTGGAAGAGCAAGTGCTGCAACTGGCGCAGCAGCAGCAAATGCAAAACAAGTTACAGCCCAAAAAGAAGCAATGGCAGCAGCAGAAGCAAAAGCAGCAGCAGATGAAAAAGAAAAAGGTAGAAACTCATTACTTGATGACATGCTTAAAAAACTTAAATTGTTTAATCAAGCAACGGTAAAAGCAACAGGTGGTTTTCAAGAATTACAAAGAGTTATGAACAGTAAAATTGGTGAAGGACAAATTAATTTTGATGGACTTATTAGTAGATTAAGAAAAATGGGTGAGGGCAAATTAAGTGAAGATTATTTAGACTTTGTAAAAAATTTAACCCAAGAACAACTAGAAGATAAAACCCTTATGACAAAAATGGGAATAACAACTCAAAAGGCAAAAGGTGGAGGGCTAGAAGTAAAAGATGTAAACATAAAAAAAGCATTAGAACTTGATCAAGGTTTGGCTCGTGGAGAAATAGCACAAAATTACGATGACACAATAAAAGCACTGGCAGAGATGGAAAACAGAACAAGTGCCATTAATATATTAAGACGACAAGGTTTTAGTGAAGCAGAAGCCAATAACGTAGTTACTACTGATGGAATTGCTTTAGCAATTACACAAGGAAAAATTGCTAAAGAAGATTTAAAAAATATAAAAGAAAAACAAAAAGAATTAACAAAAGCAAATTTTGAATATGAAAGATTTACTAAAACAGCACAAATGGATGCAGCAGAATCACAAAGCAAACAACTTCAAATGCAAAGGCTGTACCTTGACTTACAAGAAAAAATAATTGAAAACGAATACGTTAAAGAAAAAACAGTATTAAACATGCAACAAAATAGAAACAATTATGCTTTAGATTTAATTGAACGAGAAGAAGAAAAAATTAATAAATCTTATGACAAACAAATTACCGCTCTTGAAGAAATTAATAGATTAAGAGAAAGAGAAAATCAGTTAACTTCAGCAAGAATGTCAATTGCAGATGCACTTGCAAAAGGAGATATTTCTGCAGCAAGCAGTGCAATGCAAGAATACCGAAATGCAAAAATTCAACAAGTTGCAAGAACTAGAATGGAAGCATTACAAAAAGCAAAAGAAAACGCTATTAAAGGTGTAACTTCTCCAGATGGAAAAACAAGGGATCAATTAGAAGAAGATAACAAAAACATTCAAAACAGACTTAGAGACATGGAAAATCAAATTTTAGAGAAAAAAAATGAATTAGACGAATTACAAAGATCAAAAGGAAGAATGACAAGGGATCAAATTGATTCAGCAATTTCAACAATAAATCTTGCAATTCAAGCATTAGGTCCAGAGGCTGCAAAAACATATTTAAAAAATATTTTTACTGTTTTAGATGGGCAGGCAGGAGCAGCCGATAAAACAGTTAAAGAACTTACTAAAGATCTAGACATTTTTATAAAGAAAATGGATGATGCAAGAATTGCTGCAGTTGGTCAGGCTTCTCTTGCTAGTAGGTTCTTGTTTAATCCAGAGGTGCCAACAATTAACCCAGTAGGATCAACTGGTGGATCAACTGGTGGAGCAACTATTACAACTCCTGCGCCTGCTGCTGAGCAAATTATTGATTCAACTGGAGAACTTTTAATTACTCCTAATAAAATTGTTAATGGTCGTATAGCCGACAGTCTGCCTTCTGTAGATTCGACAGTCGATACACTTAAAAAATTCAATGAAAACACTTGGGCTGATTTTGTAAAAGCACAAGGTAAAACACTACCAACTAAAAACCCAATTCCGGCAATCAATTATGGTAATTATTTAAATATTCCATACAGGTCTAAAGGTGGAATTATTCCTAAATACATGGCGTCTGGCGGTGTGGCTCGTGGAACTGATACTGTTCCAGCAATGCTTACTCCTGGAGAATTTGTTGTTAATAAAAAAGCAACACAAAGTTTTGGGCCTCTTCTTAGTGCTATAAACTCACCAACATTTACAACCCCTGAAGCAATGTCCTCTATTAAAAATCTTAGTGGATCACAAACAGAAGTAAATAATTCCAAAACCCTGTATAATTATAACCTTAGCGTTAATGTTTCTAACAGTAATGCCAATCCAAATGATATTGCACGAACAGTTATCAATCAAATTAAGATGATTGAAAATCAAAGAATTAGGGGTTACTAATGGCTACCGCAGCATATACCGCAGGAAGAAAACGTTTTGGAAGGCCACAAGCCATTATCTGGTCAGAAAATCCAGGAACATTGCAAAATGGAATCTACGTTCCAGACGGGATTGAAATAGGTGCATACACAAATGCTACTACAAATCTAAACAAATTTCTAATCTTATCTGATCATAACAGAGCCCCGTTAGATTTTAAAACAGAAAGAATTGAACAAAGGCAAAGAATGGTAAATGGCAACATGAGGTCTTTTCATATTGCTGATAAAAATACAATTAGCACAAGTTGGAGCAATCTTCCCTCAAGATCATATGGTGGAAGACCAGACTGGGTAGACTCTACTGGAGTAACTACACAGGGGTCAGAATACACGGCTGACGGGGGTGCTGGCGGTGTAGAAATGCTAGATTGGTATGAGAACCACACTGGACCATTTTGGATGTTCCTATCGTATGACAAGTTCAACAATTTTGCGGATGATCAAACCGATGATAGATATGCACACTTAGATCAATATACTGAAATTGTTGAAGTTTATATTTCTGATTTTTCATATACCGTTACAAAACGTGGTCAAACCAACCATGACTTATGGGACGTATCGGTTTCTATGGAAGAAGTGTAAATGTTTCTTGATACAACCTTAAAGAATCATTTAGAAAATTCTGCAACAGTTGAAACCCGTTCAACTATTTTAGCAGAGTGGAATATGAATGTTCCAGATAATATTTTTAAATTAGGAAATTATAGAAATAGAGATACAGGAAAAGCACCACTCTCATTTGATGCAAACGATGTTGGTAATTTATACACGGGAGCAACCGATGCAGATATTGTAGTTGATAATGGTTTTACTAATAGTGACCAACCAGCATTATTTTCAACACTTAAAGAACAATATGCAGGACTTTATTCTTTAGAAGATTGCATTAAGCCATTTAGACCAAGATCGGGAATTAATAAAGCGTTTTATATTCAGGGAAGGTATCTTCATAATTTTAATACTAATTTAATTAATAACCAAGTCTTTGCTGATTCCACTGTTGGAGCAACTAGTTTTTTTACACAAAGACCAAGATACTATATAGGATCAAGATATGATGAGTTTAAATATTGGACATCATTTAGAACAGAAAAAGAAACTCCTACATCCCTTACCACAACAGAACGGGGCATATCAAAAAAATCTGCAAACAATCAATACCCAATTGAAGATGCTGCACCATTTGTAGTATATAAAGAAACAGTTCCAGCAAATCGAATTGTTGTCAAAATGCAAACACATGTGGGAACAAAAGATCTTGGTCCTTTTAATACTGTTACAAGTCCCATTGCAGATCCACTTTTTGGAAACTCTAATAAACAAGTTCCTGTTGTTTGGCGTATTGAATATTTGTTAAATAATTCTTGGGTCCCAGCAAAAACTTTTAATGCAAATTCTTTAAGAGATGACTCAACCGTTATAATTAAAGAAGATGGCTATGTAGAATTATCTTATGGTTTAATTGTTCCAAATAATTTTAAAACTAGGTTTAGGCATGTTGAAAAAATAACTTCTACCACCGTACTACCAACAAGATCAATTGATGGATATGCCTATTTGCTTTCTTCAAGTGCAACAGATCAAGGAATTTATTATGTATGGAACGACACAACAAAAGTTTACGATACATTTGTGCCAGACTATGGATGGCAATTAACAAATTTAGACTTAACCAAAGAAACAAACTTTGTTACAGATTTTACATCTCCAGAATATTTTATTAAAAACAATCAAAGAGTGTATCGTGAATTTCAATATATTCAAGGTATAAGAATTGTTGCAGAACAGATGAACAAGTATGAAGCCACACTTGATTTAATTGAAATGTCTCCAAGACTAGTTGCCAACATATCAAATAAAACCATTAGTTATTCTATAACTAAGCAGTTGTCCGATCTTGGCAATGGCTCTTTGCCAGTTGGACAGTTACTGGCTTCTACTGGAAACATATCAATATTTGATGACGATCAAGCCTTTAATGAAAACAATACAAATAGTATTATTGCTAAATATGTTACCAAAAACCTTAAATTTAATTTTTATGAAACATTCTTAAATGTAAATAATAAAAACTATAGCGTTCCAATTAAAACATTATATGCAGAAGGAATGCCACAAGCAGATATAACTGGAGGAACAATCTCCTTAGAGTTAAGAGATTTTTATTTTTACTTTGAATCAATAACAGCACCAAAACTATTTCTTACAAATATATCTATTAGTTATGCAATATCAATTTTGTTAGACTCTATTGGTTTTAGTAACTATATTTATAAAAGAATTGAAGGAGAGTCAGACCCAATCATTCCTTATTTTTATGTTGGTCCTGATACCAACGTTGCACAAGTTTTAAATAGTTTGGCTACTTCAACACAAACTGCAATGTTTTTTGATGAATACAATAACTTTATTGCAATGAGTAAAAACTATTTAATGCCAACAGCAACACAAAGATCTATAGATACTACAATGATTGGCTCTAAAGTTACAGGATCTGTTTCAGAAATTGTTACAAACTTAGACGATGCTTCAACGTATAGCACTGAAGCAACGGAAACTTTAGATGCTGGACTTTACAATACTATTGAATGGGATGAAACAAATTCAGGAGGCTCTCCTTCTTTAGCAGAGAACCTAGCAACTATAATTCAAAACAAAGTACTACCTAATAAAAAACTTGCTAACATAATTAGCATTGCATCACAAGACAAAAAAATATATAATGATGGCAAGATTAGTTATACAACAAGATACATTGATAAAACATATTCTGCATTTGGCGAGCAGATTGCATCAAGTGCAGAAAATAAATATTGGGTATACAAGCCATCTGCTTTGTGGGAAATTTCAAATCAAGAAGAACTAAAAGATAGTAGGTCAAGTGGATTTACCCTTTCCGCACTTGCCTTAAACTCAACCCTTCCCCAAGTACTTCCAACTGTAGTTAACAATCAACTTATTAATAATATTATTGATTTTGGTGAAGGCATTTACTTAATATCTAGGCAACAAGGATATTTTTATTCAAGTGGAGAAATAATTAGATACGATGCTGTAGAGTACTCAGTTGAAGGATTTGGAAATGTTTTTATAAGTAGTGATTCTGAATATAAAAATTATTTAAATAAGTTAAAGTTTGGTGGAAAAATTTTCCCAACGGGAAAGGTAAGAATTTTTGCAGAACCATACTACGAAACTATTAATGGAGTTACTAGAATGGTTAATGGTCCAGTTGTTCAAAGCGGAAGGGCTCAATTTGGAACGGTTATTCAAAACCATACAGCATCTTTAGACCCATATTGGAGCAATAAGGATAATCGTAAAGGCGTTCTTATGTCCTCACAATATTTATTTGGAGGAACAGGGTTTGAAGGAACCTTAAATGATACAGTTGCTGCTGGAGTTACTTCTGCAGAAGCAGCATCAGTAAATGGAATAATTAAAAGATTTTTATCAGAGTATGCACTTACAGAAACAGAAAGAGCATCTGTTACCGTTATAGACCCAACAAAAAATAAAGGACTTGTTCAATCCTCTGCTCTTGTTTTTAAAGGTAAAGACTTTGTTACAGCAGACCTATCTGCAAGAGACAATTTATCTTATGTTTATAAAACATTAGATCAATCTGTTTTTAAACATTTTGGAACTAGAATTAGAATTATTGGAGAACCACAAGGTCAAACAACTACAGCAGATGGCAAAGTAGTTATTAAATCACTTCCATTAAATGGAATGACTTATTATGAAAACAATGCGTCTAAGGCAGGTAGCAATACTGCATCGCCAGAAGAAAAAATTAATATTTCTGGAAACTCTGGAGGAATTGCAGTTTTGTTAAACCCAACAACAAATTTAGGATATTACTTTGAAATAATTGCATTAGATAATGCAACAACAGATACACACAATGTTATATTTTATAAAGTTGTTGCAGGTGTTGGTCAAAGTAAAGCAGTTCCAGTTAAACTATTTAGTACTTATGATGAAACAATTAATTATGATTCGGGAGAATTTTTTGGTATATCAAGAAAATACAATGAAGAAAACACTAGCATATACGATTTAGCCGTAGAGTATGAAGACTTAGCAAATAGTAATATAAGAAGATTTTACTTGTATATTAACAATGAACTTATTGCTCAAGTTGACGACTTAGACCCTTTGAAAAAATATGGATCAACGGCTTTGTTTGTGCGTGGTTCTTCAAAATGTATGTTTGAAAATATTTATGCTTTATCAGATAACTATTCAAAAAATACGGGATTTGAAATTAATAATCAAATATCAAGAACTTTCTCAACTAGATCAATTACAGCAAATGATGCTATTAAGAAATACGCACTAAGTGGAATTTTGCAAGAGTCTTATTTAAAAGGTATTAATACATCAACAACACCAAAATTTAATATTTTTTATGATGAATTTGGAACTATAATGAGAGAGTGTGCATACATTAATGCTAAATTTGATAATGCATATCCAGCACTATATGCAAAAATAGTAATGGCACCAGATAAATTAAAAGAATATACAGTTTCTGGATTTCAAGCAAATGCTTATGGAGCAGAGTTTTTAGTATTTAATGCAACGGATAGTCTTTTAAATCTTGGTACAGACACATCTAATACTTTGCAAATTATGGGTATTGCTTTTACTAGTGACAGTAGTAGCGAATTAACAGTAGATGATTATTTTAAAAAACGATCAAACTTTTCAGATCCAGAACTTAAAGGTGATGTAATAGTATATTCACCAAAATTAGAAAAAGAAAAATATAATAATCTTAAATTAAGTAGACTTAAGCATGGAAGAACAGATTTTAACATAGATGTTGAATACATACAAACAACAGAAGAAGCAGAAGAACTAATGGGATGGTTGCTTGATAAATTGATGGTTCCAAAAAAATCAATTGGTTTAAAGATTTTTGCTAATCCAACAATTCAATTAGGGGATATTGTTTCAATTGATTATAAAAACAATAATGGTCTAGATCTTGTAGCATCTTCTACTTCAAGATTTGTTGTTTATAATATAGAGTATTCAAGAAGTTTAAGTGGACCAGACATGACTATATATTTGAGTGAGGTGTAATATGCCATTAATTTCAGATGGAGAGTATCAGTATGAGTATACTGTAATGCCAGTTCCACCTTCTGTTAATTTATCACCTAATTTAGTTGTAAAATCTCCAGTAAAAATTGCAACTCCACAATATGTTAAGTTTGATAGAGATAAAGAAGGCGATGCAGAACCAGACCAAGACTTTATTAAATTAATTTTTTTTGAACAGATCAATGGTGTAGCATTGCTATCCTTAACAAATAGTGCAAAATTAGATACTGGAACAATCTCTTATCAGCCAATTGCAAATATGGCAGAAACAATAAGAGCCTTAAATCCTAAAAACATTGTTGCTTTGCAAGATACTTCAGATAAATATTTTTTAAATTTTCCAATTAAATTAGAAACAAAAATTCCAAACGTAGGTAATGGACCAGATGGAATAAATGTTTATAGGAATGATCAAAGTGGCGCACTTGTGTCAGACCTAGCAATGGGCGCAATAGTTATAGAAGCAATAAATTTAGGGCCAAGAGAAAATATTCAGATTGAAACTCTTCAAAGTGGTACAATATATAAGACAAATCTTGGAAATGAGGAATCGTGATAACTAATAAAGGAAAAGATATTATTGCAAAATATTTAATAGGAATCACGCCTGCCTACGCATCTTATATGGCCTTTGGTTGTGGGGCTAAACCACTAACAACTGGAGAATCTTTTGGACAGTATTCTAATAAAGAGGTTTTAGACTTTGAAATGTTTAGAGTTCCCATTTCTTCAAGGGGATATGTAGAAGAAGATGGATTTAATAAAATAGTATTTACTTCAGAACTTCCAACAACAGAAAGATATGAGATTACTGAAATTGGTATTTTTTCTGCGGGAGGTAATCCAGATGCTTCTGGCTTTGATAGCAGACCATTATTATTATTTACAGAAGAAGAACAATGGCAATACGGCGATACTACGTTTGAAAATGTTACTTCGCCAATTACAACATCCCTTGACTATCCACTAGATGACAATATTATTGCAACAGCCTTAGATGTTTTTCAGGCAGCAGCAGACAATTCTATATTTTTTAAAGCAAATAGAAACGAAAGAAATGAAAGGTGTAGATTTTTTAACAATATGATTTTTGTAAAAGGAGATTATAGTCAAATTAAAAACATTACAAATGTTACAACACTTGCACCAGGTACCAATGGACAAAATTATATACAAAAAACTGGACTTAATCTTAACTTGTCTCAAAATTCATTATCTGATCAAATTAAAATTGCATTTTCTCTTGTAAACAAAGATGCTGCCAGTTATACAAATCCAGATAGTCTTAAAATAATTTTAGAATTTATAGACAGTAATGATAACTATGCAAGATGTTTAGTTGATTTAGTTGACGGAGCAGGCGGAGTTAGTTTTAATACTAACAGATATTTTGCAATTTCAAAAACATTAGGAAATTTTGTTTTAGAGCAAGGGTTTTCCTGGGCAACAATTAAAACTGCAAAAATTTATTCATGTGTTGTAGATTCAGGAAACGAAGTAAACACACACTACATTGCTTTTGATGCAATTAGGTTTGATAATATAAACACAGTTAATCCTTTGTATGGACTGGTTGGATATACTGTTGTTAAAAATGCAGATGGAGAACCAATTACCAAATCTACAAATACAAACAACTATGTTGAATTTAGAATGGCTTTAGACATTGGAACTATTGGAGATATTTCTTAATGGCAGATAAAGGCATAAAAAAAATAACAATATTAAAAAAAGATTTGCCACCAGTAAATTCTAGCAACAAACACGTATTAAGATATAGAATCATTTCTGATGACTTTAACAGAACATCAGCATGGTCTAAAATTTATTATGTTGATTCCGTTCCACTAAATGGTCTTACTGCAGAAGTTACTAAAAATGCAGTAACTGTTTCTCCTACCGCAGGAACAATTTCTATTAGAACCGTAGATTCTAGGGGTAGAGGAAAACTTGATATTTTTATTAAATATGGATCTGATTTATATTCTTATCATGGAACAACTAATCAAACAACTCTTTCTGGAGACACAACCACAACAACTTATACTTTTGCTAATACGGCAACTACGGCAACAACATTAAGAATTGCGGTTCAACCAGAAGGAATTACAAAAGAAAGAATTACAGCGTTAACCTTACACGAAAGTGCTGTAATATCAATACCGTAAGTTAAATGATATAATGGAGGAATCATGGGAAGATTAATTGTACCGCAAAGAGGACAGCCTTTAGACGTTTCGTATGTTTATGACATTGTTGCAGCCGTAAACGAACTTTCTGACAGGCTATCAAGTTCAGGAAATGGAACTTTTAAAATTATTTCAGAAACTGGGGAGCCTACCGGAGGATCAATCAATACAATGGCTGTTTTTGCAAAAACATATGTTCTTGGTACATCAAAAGATGTTTCTGCAGGACAACAGGAAGCATTTTCAATTACCTATAACTTTCAAAATACTCCAATGGTAGTTGCAACTCCTTTTGATAGTGAAAAAACAGCAGCAGGTCAAGATGTTTCTGTAGTTATTACATCAGTTACAAATACAAATGCTTCTTTTCTTGTAAGATATAATACTAAGGGAGTTGCAAATACAAAAATTAATATTCTTGCTATTGGAAAAGCACCTTCAGTTGGGTCTTCAAATTAGTGAAGTGTTCAAGATGTGGTGGTATTGTTTTTGTTGACAGACAATACAGCACAAAAGAACATATTGAAGTTTATTGTGTAATTTGTGGTAAAAGAAAATTTTACCATCCACCAGACAGCAGCAAAGAGGGATCATGGATTCTACAACAGGAAATATTGAAGGCCAAAACTACAATCAGTCCGCTATAGTTTCAGGTAATAAAACTATTTGGTTTTTAAATAATGATTTAGTTAAGGTGCATCACAGAAACAGATCAGACGGAATTGTTGCGCTTTATAATATAAATAAAGATAGAATTGAAACTTGTTTTATTGCGGAATTTAAAAAGAAAAGAGAAAAGGCATATACTATTGGAGAAACTGCTATACTTATTAACAGACATAAAAAGTATATCCCTACTCTTATTAAACGTGGAACAATTCCAGCACCAATAGGATCTAGCATAGGTGGAAAGCGTGGCTGGCAGATAAGATGTTATTATTCAGAAAGTCACATAAGGGAAATAAGGGACATATTGGCATCAATTCATATTGGTCAACCAAGAAAAGATGGCCTTGTAACAAACAACATGACTCCTACTAAACAAGAGTTGACTAGGAGAATGGGCGATGGTATACTTACATATACGAGAACTGAAGATGGACGCTTCATTCCTATCTGGTCTGAATCTATCTAACTACTGAATGGATGTAAAATGGAAAACGATAACACTAAAGTTTCTGTAACTTTGGGCTATACACTTAATCTTGGAAACTTCCAATCATTAAGACTTGATCTTGGAGTTGTTGACTCTAAGAAAGATGGCGAGACAACTAACGAGGCTATGGAACGTGTTTATAAATTTGTTGAAGATAAACTAACTGACAAAATTAACGAAGCCAAAGCAGAAATTTCTGAGTAATGCCAGAGCGCAAAGACCGAATGGCTTTGCTTTCAAGGTATAGTAAATACCACAAAGAAAGATACGAAGTAAAGCCATCAATGAACTTGAATGTTGAACAATGGGCAGCAGATGCTCTCATTCAGTCATATGGAATTGAAGGTTGTTACGATATCTTAGAATATTATTTTAAGGTTACTGAGAATCCATCTTGGAATACTTTTGCATACCAGGCAGAAAAAATTATTAAGGCTAAAAAAGATAAAGACGAAGATGATAGAGAACGTGCAGAAAGAAGATTGATGGCAAAGGAGTGGCTGAATGGCTAGCATTGAATCAAAGGTATTAAATGCAGTCTTAAAAGATAAACAGATTCACGTTTTGCTACAAGCAAATATTGATGGACTTTTACGAACACATTTAGATGTATGGACATTTATTAGAAAATACTTTGAGACAAACAGTTCCGTTCCACCACTATCCTTAGTAATTGAAAAGTTTAGAGATTTCGAGGTAGTTGAAGATATTGGGGCAACAAAACATCACCTTTCAGAACTGCAAGGAGACTACCTAAACGATAGTCTTAAAACAATATTACGATCTGCAGCAGGAGAAGTACAAAGTGGCAATTCAGTAGTTGCTTTAGACTCTTTGATTACTCAGACCTCAGAACTTAAAAAGAATACATCATCTGTTAGAGATATTGATGCTACTGATTTTGAGTCCGCTGCTGCATATTTTGATCATTTACGTAAAATGGAAGAGGCTGGGATTACAGGGATTAAAACTGGTTTGCCAGGATTTGATAACTATCTTCCAAGTGGTATCGCTCCAGGCCAACTGGGAGTGTTTTTAGCCTATCCAGGCATTGGTAAGTCGTGGCTTGCTCTTTATTTTGCGGTACAGGCATGGAAACAAGGCAAAACCCCATTAGTAATCAGCCTTGAAATGTCTGAGACAGAGGTTAGAAACCGTGTATTTACAATTATGGGTGAAGGTCTTTGGTCACATAGAAAGATTAGTCAGGGTCATGTTGAGCCAGAGATGTTTAAAACTTGGCACAAAGATAAGGTTACTGGAAAAAATCCATTTCATATCATTTCAAATGATCAGGGTGGAGAGATTAGTCCGTCAGTTCTACGTGGAAAAATAGATCAATACCGTCCAGACTTTGTTATTGTTGACTACCTACAATTAATGAGTCCAAACCAAAAGTCAGACAATGAGACAGTAAGAATGAAAAACCTTTCTCGTGAACTAAAACTAATGGCTATTGGAGAAGAAGTTCCTATTATTGCAATATCTTCTGCAACTCCAGATGATGTAAATGATCTTAGTAGTGTTCCAACGCTTGGACAAACTGCTTGGTCAAGACAGATTGCCTATGATGCAGACTGGGTAATTGCACTTGGTAGAGCAACTAATAGCGATATTATTGAATGTGCCTTTAGAAAAAATAGAAATGGTTTTATGGGTGAGTTCCTAGTTCAAGTTGACTTTGATAAAGGTTATTATCGCTACAAGGACTATGAAGATAAGCAGTTATAATAAGATGTGTCTATTCATCATAAGCCTATAAAGTGTTTTAAACTAGATGGCAACATCAAAGATGAGTCAGACATCTATAGACTAAAAGAAGAATATATTAGAATATTGTTAGTACAAATGAGAGAAAGTGCCTATGTTCCAAGAATTGACATAGACCCAGACTTTACGGTATACTACAATGAAAGCAAAAACTGGTTTGAATTTAAATTGACGGTATATGGAATCTACGTAGGGAAAAAGAATATTGAATGGATGATCGCAGCAGACGGGTACAATCCGATATATATACAGAAGACCAAATTAAAAGAGTTCTCATCGGCTCTGGAATCACAATACAATCAGAAGTAGATTCTGATTACATAATTTTCTGTCCATATCACAATAACAACAGGACTCCTGCTGGAGAAGTATCAAAAGAAAGTGGATTGTTCTTTTGTTTTGGATGCCAACAAGTGGCTAACCTACAAGAATTAGTAATGAAAATGAGCAACAGATCATATTTTGAAAGTTTGCGGTACATAAAAAGTAAAGAACAAGAATCTGATATTACTCAAATAGTAGCAAAACAACTATACACCCCACCTGTATTTGTACAATACGATGAAGTTATTATTAAAAGATTGAACTCACAAGCGCTTGAATCACCAAGAGCAATGAGATACTTTGATGGCAGACTAGTAACTAAGTCATCAGTTAATAAGTTTAATCTAGGTTATTCAGAGAAACAGGACATGGTTACAATTCCAGTTCACTCCCCAGAAGGAATGGTAATTGGTTTTGTTGGCAGAAGTCTTGAAGGAAAAGATTTTAAGAATACTCCAGGACTTCCAAAAAGTAAAACTTTGTTTAATTTGCATAGGGTAAAAGCAAATGATAAAGTCTATGTTGTAGAGTCATCTTTTGATGCTATAAGATTAGATCAAGTTGGTATGCCAGCAGTGGCTACGCTTGGGGCAACAATTTCAAAAAGCCAAGTAGAACTATTAGAAAAATATTTTAATGAGATATATCTAATAGCAGATAATGATGAGGCTGGAAAATCAATGTCTAAAAAAATGATTGATAAATTAAAGTCAAGGGTATCGATAATAACACTAGATACCAAGTATAAGGATATTGGAGACATGCAAGATTCTGATATAATTAAGTTAAGTAGTTCAATTGATAACTCTATATTAGAAATGCTGAGGTAGTTATGAGCGTAAAAAATGTGTTTGATTCAATTAAAGAGAATTCAACAATCATTGATGTCTTTATGGAAAATCAAAAAAAATATATGATGATGCTTTCATTTGCACAAGAAGTATTGCGAGAGGCTTCATCCCTGTCTCCGCAAGATAGAGAAATGATTGCAGCATATACATCATACTTAAACGGATGTAGATATTGCTATGGATCACATCGTCTTTTTGCAGAATCATTAGATGCTGAGATTGAGATTTTAGATGGCGGAATTCAATCGACTCCTAATAGATTAACACCAATTTTTAACTTAGTAGAACAATTAACTAAACATCCAGCAAGCATGACTAATAAGTTGTATGATGAGTGTTACGATGCTGGATTTACACAAGATCAAGTTAAAGATGCTGTTGCTGTTTGTGCTGCATTTAATTTCTTTAATAGAATTGTTGAAGGTCATGGAGTTCAGGAAAATTCTGAAAGTTGGGCTCCTGCTGCAGAACAGATTAATTCTATGGGATATGACAGAAGGTTTGCTTGAAAATAGCAGTCGTAGGCGGTGGAACGGCAGGATATTTAACAGCACTAACCATGCAAAAATATTTTCCAGAGCATGAAATTACTTTAATAGAAAATTCAACAATCGGAACTATTGGTGTTGGAGAATCAACAACTGGAAGTTTTTTAAGAACTATTAAAGGTTTAGATATTGATCTTTTAGATTTTATTAAATTTTCAAATTGTACTGTTAAAGTGGGAAATCTTTTTTCTAATTGGAATAATGAAAACATAGATTTTTGGATTCCAATTCTAAGCCCAGACGAAGTGTATATAAAATGTTATTTAGAACTTATATCTTCTGCTATAAAAAATGATAACTCTTTGTTAAACATAGAAGAGTCTGGTATTTTTGCATTGCAAGATAAGATTCCTTTTAATACTGGTATAAAAAATAATATTGATTCAGGAGTAAATTTAGATAGCGTTTTGTGTTCTAAGTATTTAAAACAGGTTGCAATTAAAAGAAAAATAAAAATAATAGATGACTTAGTTCTTGGTTTTGAATCTGAAGGAGAAGACATTAAAAACATTTTGCTTTCAAATACAAAGTTAGATGTAGATTTTGTTTTTGATTGCTCTGGATTTAATAGAATTGTTATTGGAAAATTTTATCAACAAAATTGGACAAGTCTTTCTGATACTTTGCCAATTAATCAGTCTGTTGTTGGACAAGTTCCTTTACAAGACAAATTACCACCTTATGTCAAAACCACAGCCTTAGATTATGGATGGTCTTTTGAAATTCCAACAAGCGAAAGATATGGAGTTGGTTATAATTTTGACAATAACTATTTATCAGAAGAAGATGCAGTAATTGAATTAAAAAAGAAAATTAATAGTAAGTGGGAACCTGCAAGAAGTATTAAATATAATACTGGATTTTATGAAAATCAATCTATTGGTAATTGCATAGCCGTTGGACTCTCTGGAAGTTTTTTTGAACCAATGGAGGCAAGTTCTTTAATGACAACTACCTTTATTTTAGATAAAATTGTTTTAAGATTTAATGAATATTTTATTGACAAAATTAATTTTATAAAAAGTATTAATAACGATTTAAAAAATATTCAACAAGATATTGTTTCAGCAATATATGTTCACTATATTACTAATAAAACAAATAATGACTTTTGGAAAAATTTTACAAAAAATAATAAGATGCCAGAAAAAGTACAACAATTTTTAGAAACTATGAAATTGAAAATACCAGATCCAAAGAAATGTAATTTTGTTTATTCCGATAGATCATATCTAAATGATTATTTTATAAAAATATATTATGGTAATGGCTTAAGAAATAAAGATGTTATCAATAAATATAATGATAAATTGTATTATGATTATGTTAATATCTTAAATAAAAGAACTTTTAATTGGAAAGACCATAGAGATATGATAGAATCAATAGAGGCAGACTTGCATTAGTTTGCTATCTATGATAAAATAAATAACACACAAACAAAGGAGAAAGATATGAGCGTAGTAAAGGGACTAAAAAACATCAACGCCCTGCTCGACAAACCAAAATACGATGAAAACTCACCAAAGGTAAGATGGCTTAAACTTGCTGATGGACAATCAGTAAAGATTCGCTTTATTGAAGAACTAGATGAAGACTCTGCAAATTATAGTGC
>Ga0222713_10003409_pt1 | contig 16502 bp, 15 predicted proteins | sample C33_649DmetaG_FD_165061 | JGI IMG/M metagenome (GOLD analysis project Ga0222713, IMG submission 165061) | Estuarine water microbial communities from San Francisco Bay, California, United States - C33_649D | ecosystem: Environmental > Aquatic > Marine > Unclassified | place: USA: California...
GTAATCGATAAGGGTTACAACATTAAGTTTGCAATCGAACCAAAACCAAATGAACCACGTGGCGATATATTCCTTCCAACCATTGGTCATGCTCTCGCATTCATTAACTCTTTAGATCATCCAGAACTCGTCGGCGTAAATCCGGAAGTTGGTCACGAGCAGATGGCTAATCTCAACTTTGTTCACGGAATCGCACAAGCTTTATTCCATAAGAAGTTATTCCATATTGATTTAAATGGTCAGCACGGTCCTAAGTTTGATCAAGATTTGGTCTTTGGTCATGGTGATTTGAAATCAGCATTCTTCTTGGTTGATCTATTGGAACGCTATAAATATGCCGGTCCAAAGCACTTCGATTACAAGCCAGGACGCACTGAAGATGACCGCGGGGTCTGGGTTTCCGCAACATCGAATATGCGAACATACCTTGCACTCAAAGAGCGCGCATTGGCATTCCGTGCGGATCCTCGAGTTAAGGCTGCTATGGAAGATTCTCGAATCAACGAACTTGAAGTGCCAACACTTGCAAAGGGCGAGAGTTGGAAGGATTTAACTTCAGTAAATGTTGATGTCGATGGCTTGGCTGCTCGTGGATATCAATACGAGACTATTGATCAATTAGCTATCGAACACTTGATGGGCCTTTAACCGCACTTAAACCTGTAAACTTCGCTAGATGAGCGGCGAGCAAAGTAACCTGAGTATTCAGGATGAAATAAGCGCGGCGATTCTTCAAGTATTGCACGACGCACATTCACAATTAAATTGCGACATTCCCACCTCCCTTACTTTAGAGCGTCCGAAGAATCGCGATCACGGGGATTACGCAACCTCAATCGCACTGGCACTTTCTAAGCCATCTGGAATTGCACCTCGTAAAATCGCCGAAATAATTGTTGCAGGTCTACAAGTTCGTAACGATATTGCGGCACTTGAAATTGCCGGTCCAGGCTTTGTGAATATCACTCTTGATAAAAGTAGCCAAGGTGGAGTTATCGCTAATATTCTTACCGCTGGCAAAAGCTTTGGTTATGGCAATAAGTTAAATGGTATTGCAATTAATCTCGAATTTATTAGCGCAAACCCCACTGGTCCGCTGCATCTCGGTCACACCAGATGGGCTGCGGTTGGAGACGCCCTTGGTCGAGTTTTATCGGCTGCTGGCGCAAAAGTAACTCGCGAGTTTTATATAAATGATCGTGGTGTGCAGATGGATAAATTTGGCGCATCGCTTCAGAGCGCTGCGCTCGGTGAACCAAGGCCCGAAGATGGATATCACGGCGCATATATCGATGACTTATCCAAAGAAATTGTGGCTTCAAATCCCGCAGTTCTGAAGTTAAGTGGCGAAGAACAGACATTTGCATTCCGAGATATTGGATACAAATTGCAATTGGCTCAGCAACAGAGCGTTCTAGATAAATTTGGCACACGCTTTGATGTCTGGTTCTCTGAGAAGAGTTTGTATGACAATGGCTTTTTTATGCATTGCCAGGAAGTTCTGAAATCAAAGGGTCATGTCTTTGAAGATGGCGGAGCTATTTGGCTTAGGACAACAGATTTTGGCGATGATAAAGATCGCGTGATGGTGAAATCTGATGGCTCGATGGCTTACTTCGCATCTGATTCTGCTTATTACATCTCAAAGCGCGAACGTGGATTCGAAATCTGTATTTATATGTTGGGCGCAGATCATCATGGTTACACCGGAAGATTGAAGGCGCTTGCAGCATGTAACGGTGATGATCCGGAATACAACGTTGAAATCTTGATTGGCCAGATGGTAAAAATTATGGAGGGCGGCGAAGAGGTAAAACTCTCAAAGCGTGCTGGAACAATTATTACTCTGGAAGAACTCGTTGAAAAAGTTGGCGTTAATGCAGCCCGTTACACCTTGATCCGTTATCCAGTTGATACACCGATGGTGATGGATGTAGATATTTTGCGCAGTCGGACAAATGAGAATCCGGTTTATTATGTGCAATATGCACATGCAAGAATCTGTGCAGTTTTGCGTAACGCAACTGATATCGGAATTAAATATGGTGCAGATTTAATTCATCCAGAACTTTTGGTGCACGAGCGCGAACGCGAATTAATTGGTGCTCTTGGTGAATTCCCAAGAGTTGTCGCCGGTGCTGCAGAATTACGCGAACCGCATCGAGTCGCCAGGTATGTCGAAGAGTTGGCTGGGGTTTACCACCGTTTTTATGCTGACTGCAGAGTCCTGCCGCTTGGCGATGAAACTCCAAGCGAGCTCCATAGCGCACGCGCTACCTTATGTTCTGCAACGGCTCAAGTAATTGCTAACGGTCTAGATCTACTCGGTGTTAGCGCACCAGAAAAGATGTAAGTGATGAATTTCTTACCGGAAGTCTTTTCCAAAAACAGTGCCATGGTCAACGGTGAACTCGTTATTGGTGGCTGTAAAGCAACTTCTTTAGCTAAAGAATTTGGAACACCACTTTTTGTTATTGATGAGGCTGATTTCAAATCAAGAATTATGGGTTGGAAGAGTGCGCTAAATTCTAATTTTGAAAGCAGCGCTGGCGAGGTTTATTACGCATCAAAATCCTTCGTATCAATTGAAGTTGCAAAATGGATCTCTGAAGCTGGTATCGGAATAGATGTTTGCACTGGTGGAGAGCTTGCTGTTGCACTTGCCGCAAACTTTCCAGCCGATCGAATTGAAGTTCATGGAAATAATAAATCTGAGGAAGAAATCAGAACTGCTATTGAAGTTGGCGTTGCAAAGATAGTTATTGATTCGATGCAAGAAATCGAACGAGTTGATCGAATTGCTAAGGCTGCCAATAAAGTGCAGAAAGTACTGCTTCGAATTACACCGGGCGTTGAAGCACATACCCACGAGGCTATTTCGACTGCACACGAAGATGTGAAGTTTGGTTTCTCAATCGCAAGTGGCGCGGCCTGGACGGCAATCAATGCAGCCCAGAGCTCGGCTAATCTCTCACTCGAAGGATTGCACTGTCATATCGGCTCTCAAATTTTCGAGAATGAAGGTTTTATTCTTGCAACAAAGAGATTGCTTGAACTGAGCGCAAAGTTCCGTGACGAATTTAAGAGTGAACTTTCCGAGCTTGATTTAGGTGGCGGCTACGGTATCGCATATCTTGCTGGCGATAAAACATTTGACCCAAATCAAGTTATGGCAGCGCTAGCTGAATTAGTGAGGAGCGAATGCAATCGCCACAATTTGAAAGTCCCAAAGATTTCTATCGAACCAGGTCGCGCTATTGCTGGCCCAACTACTACAACCTTGTATGAAGTTGGAACAACAAAAGATGTGGAATTAGAAGGTGGAAAAACGCGCAGATATATCGCGGTTGACGGTGGTATGAGTGACAACATCCGCCCAGGACTTTACGGAGCGAAGTATTCTGCAATTCTTGCAAATCGCACATCAACTTTAGCTGCAATAAATTCCAGATTAGTTGGAAAGCATTGCGAAAGTGGCGACATAATTATTCGAGATATAGATCTCCCAAGCGATATTGCACCAGGAGATATTTTGGCTATTCCAGCTACTGGGGCATACGGCCGAAGCATGGCTAGCAACTACAACCATATGTTGAAGCCAGCAGTGATTTCGGTAGCAAATGGCTCGGCCCGAACCATCTTGCGCAGGGAAACTGAGGCAGATTTACTTGCTTTAGATGTAGTTGAGGCACCCCGCACTATTAAATAGCGTTCGGCTTATAAATAGCGTTCGGCATCGGGAAAAAATAGTGGAGAATAGTCCAATGAATTCGCAGAAAACTCTTCGCGTCGGCATGCTCGGCTGCGGTGTTGTCGGAAGCGAAGTCGCCCGTTTAATCGGTGCTAACCAGAAAGATCTGACAGCAAGATCTGGCGCAAAGTTGGATTTGGTAAAAATCGGAGTCCGCAATTTGGTCCGGCCAAATGTTGCAAAAGATTTATTGACTACAGATCTTGAGTCGATTGTTAAAGATAAAAACATCGATTTAATTATTGAAGTTATCGGTGGAATTGAGCCAGCTAGAACTTTAATTTTGGAAGCCTTTGCAAATGGCAAATCTGTTGTGACAGCTAACAAAGCACTCCTTGCCAAGCATGGTGCTGAATTATTCGCTGCCGCAGATAAGAGCGGGGTAGATCTTTACTACGAAGCTGCTGTTGCAGGTGCGATTCCAATCTTGCGCCCACTTCGTGAATCACTTGTTGGCGACCACGTCCAGCGCATTATGGGAATTGTCAACGGAACAACAAATTACATTTTGACCAAGATGGATGAATCTGGTTCGGCCTTTGCTGATGCACTTGCTGAAGCGCAAACACTTGGCTTTGCTGAAGCAGATCCAACTGCAGATGTTGAAGGTTTTGATGCCGCAGCAAAAGCTGCAATTTTGGCCGGCCTAGCTTTCCACTCGCGGGTTACTGATTCCGATGTTTACCGAGAAGGAATTACAAAAATTACTGCCACAGATGTATCAGTAGCAAAGTCGTTGGATTTAGTTGTTAAGTTATTGGCAATCGCTGAACTTACAAATGAAGGCAGGATAAGCGTTCGTGTTCATCCAACTTTGATTTCCAGAAGCCATCCCTTGGCATCGGTCCGTGAGGCTTTCAATGCAGTATTCGTGGAATCCGAATCTGCCGGCGCAATGATGTTCTATGGCCGGGGTGCAGGCGGTGCACCAACAGCTTCAGCAATTCTCGGAGACTTGGTTGCAGTTGCACGTCATCGTGTAAGTGGTGGACTTGGACCACGCGAAAGTGATTACGCAGATCTTGATGTAGCGCCGATGGGTTCTACTAAAACTCGCTATTTAATTCGTCTTGAAGTTGCAGATCGCCCAGGTGTTCTTGCGGCAGTTGCACAAACTTTCTCTAAGCATGATGTATCAATTCAAACTGTGCGCCAAACTGGCCGCAGCGACAATGCAGAGCTAATTGTCATGACTCATAAGGCAGCAGATTCTGCCCTGGCGGCAACTGTTGCTGATCTCTCCACTTTGGATGCGGTTAAAGATATAGCGAGCGTTCTTCGAGTTGAAGGTATGAGCGCATGAGTATTTTCAAGAAAAAAGGTGCACACCAATGGCGCGGCGTAATTGAGGAATATCGCCATCGCTTGCCGGTCTCTTCAAAGACACCGATTGTTTCCTTGCGTGAAGGTGGAACTCCACTGGTTTATGCCTGTGTTCTCTCTGCAATGTTAGATAATGAAATTTGGCTAAAGGTCGAAGGTGTAAATCCAACTGGTTCATTTAAAGATCGTGGAATGACAATGGCGATTTCAAAGGCTGCCGAAGATGGAGCAAAAGCTGTTATCTGCGCATCAACTGGAAATACTTCAGCAAGCGCCGCTGCATATGCGACAAAGGCCGGAATGCGTCCAGTTGTTTTGGTGCCTGAAGGAAAGATTGCAATGGGCAAACTTGCACAAGCAATTGCGCATGGTTCATCCCTGTTGCAAGTAGATGGAAACTTTGATGATTGTTTAAATCTGGCCCGTGAATTATCTGAAAATTATCCAGTTGCGCTAGTTAACTCGGTTAATCCATATCGAATTGATGGTCAGAAAACTGCAAGTTTTGAAGTTGTAGATATGTTGGGCAATGCTCCAGATCTACATGTGCTTCCTGTTGGGAATGCCGGAAACATAACTGCATATTGGATGGGCTATAAAGAATATTTCAGGGATGGCCTAGCCAAGCAATTGCCACAAATGTGGGGATTTCAGGCTGCAGGTTCTGCGCCAATTGTTTTAGGTGAAGTTGTAAAAAACCCAGAGACAATTGCAACTGCGATTCGTATCGGAAATCCGGCATCTTGGCAGCAAGCCGTTGAAGCACGAGATTCTTCAGGTGGCTTAATTGATTCAGTAACTGATGAAGAAATTCTTGCCGCATACCGTTTAGTTGCAGCTAAAGAGGGAATCTTCGTTGAACCATCTAGCGCGGCCGGCATTGCTGGATTAATCAAGAAAAAAGCTGAAGGAAAATTACCAAAAGATAAGCGAATCGTTATTACTGTAACTGGAAATGGTTTGAAGGATGTTGGTTGGATTTTAGATCACGCCGAAGCTCCAACTGTTATTCCAGTTGATGTGAAACGCGCCGCTGAAGCGATTGGACTTGTCTAATGTCTAGCGCAAAGAACCGCCTAACTTTTAAAGCAACAATGGCACAAGTCAGTGTTCCTGCTACAAGTGCAAACTTGGGGCCAGGTTTTGACAGCTTAGGTTTAGCTCTCGAATTGCGTGATCGTTATGCCGCACAGGTTTTAGATGATGCAACATTTGATGTTGATGTAACTGGCGAGGGCAGTGCAGATATTAAAACTGATAAGAATAATTTAGTAATCAAAGCAATGCTCCATGGCTTTGAACATATGGGGCAGAAGCCAAAGGGAATTGCGCTTCGACAATTAAATGTAATTCCACATGGTCGCGGTCTTGGTTCTTCCGCTGCCGCAATTGTTGGTGGATTAGCACTTGCCCGTTCCTTAGTTCTTGGCGGGGAACAACTTTTAACTGATGAAGAGATGATTTCACTGGGAACCGAGCTTGAAGGACACCCAGATAACATCGCAGCTGCAGTTCATGGCGGTGCAACAATTGCCTGGGTTGATAGGACTTCAGAGAATTCAGGACATGGCGTCGCGATTAAAGTTGATCCAAAGATTAAAGCTCTGGTCTTTGTTCCCGAAGCACACCTTGCAACTTCAAAGGCTCGCAAATTACTGCCTGAAACAATTCCACATCAGGATGCAGTGCTAAATGCATCAAGAGCAGCGTTACTTGTGCATGCAATTCAATCGCGTCCAGATTTACTTTTAGAAGCTACTGAAGATTTACTTCACCAAAATTATCGAGCTGAAGCGATGCCTAAATCGATGGCACTTGTTACAAAGCTTCGCGCCGCAGGAGTTCCTGCAATGATCTCTGGTGCCGGACCATCAGTATTGGTTCTTCATACGCTAGATGACCTCGAAGTCGAGGCCGTTATCAAGGTTGGAGCCGGCGCTTTTGCCGCTCAAAAACTAGCAATCTCAACCCATGGAGTTGAATAGCCCAAGGGCGTGTGCTAAGTTTTCCCTCGTCTGGTAGCCGAGAAATCGTCGGTAAGTAAATCTAGATAATCCGAAAAATTCGCTAAATTAAAACTCTTTCCTTTAGCGCAATCACAGAGAAGAAAAAAGTAAAAAATATATGGCAACTACAAAAGCTAGTGCAAAAGAATCTGGCGAACTTTCAGCAATGCTCCTTCCTGAGCTAAAGAAAGTTGCAGGCCAACTTGGTATCGAAGATGCCACATCAATGAAGAAGCCGGATCTAGTCCAGGCAATTGGTGATCTGCAAGCGGCAAACCGCGAAGCTGCAAAGGCCGAGCGCGAAGCTCGTCGCGCAGAACGAGATGCCCGCCGCAAAGGTGGAAATAAGAATTCCAACAATAATTCCAATAATTCTAACAATTCCAGTGGTAACAACAATCAGAACGATTCTGATGATGGTGAAAACCAGGGCTCAAATCCAAATGATGCTTCTGATGCCGATGTAAATAAGAAGGAATGGACCGGCGGCGGAAGTAGCCGTAACGATCGAAATGATCGTCACAACAATCGTCGTGACCGCGGAGATCGTGGAGATCGCAACAACCGATTCCGAGATCGTGGAAATCGCGAAGAGCGAGAAATCGTTATTTCTGAAGATGATGTTTTGTTACCAGTTGGTGGCTTGCTAGACATCTTAGAAAATTACGCATTTATCCGCACTGGCGGTTATTTAGCTAGCCCAAATGATGTTTATGTTTCATTGCAACAAGTTCGTCGTTATGGCTTACGTAAGGGCGATGTAATTACTGGTTCAGTTCGACAACCTCACGAAGGTGAGCGCAAAGAGAAGTTCAACGCACTCGTTCGAGTTGAAACTGTTAATGGCGCCGACCCAGAGAGTTCAAAAGCGCGAATTGAATTCGCAAAGCTAGTTCCACTTTATCCGCAGGAACGTCTGCGCTTAGAGACCGAACCAAACATTTTAACAACTCGCGTAATTGATTTGATTTCACCAATTGGTAAGGGTCAACGTGGACTTATTGTTTCACCACCAAAAGCTGGTAAGACCATGGTTCTGCAATCAATTGCAAATGCAATTACAACTAATAATCCAGAGTGTCACTTGATGGTTGTTCTAGTTGATGAACGCCCAGAAGAAGTTACTGATATGCAACGTTCAATCAAGGGTGAAGTTATTGCTTCAACTTTTGATCGTCCTGCCGATGACCACACTTCAGTCGCCGAACTAGCTATCGAGCGCGCAAAGCGTCTGGTAGAACTTGGCCACGATGTTGTTGTTCTTCTAGATTCAATTACTCGCCTTGGTCGCGCTTACAACATTGCAGCACCAGCATCTGGACGTATCTTGTCCGGTGGTGTTGATTCGGCAGCGCTCTATCCACCTAAGAAATTCTTTGGTGCCGCGCGTAACGTTGAAAATGGCGGCTCGTTAACAATTCTTGCAACTGCTCTTGTTGATACGGGCTCAAAGATGGATGAAGTTATCTTCGAAGAGTTCAAGGGAACCGGAAACATGGAACTTATCTTGAACCGTAAATTTGCAGATAAGCGCATCTTCCCAGCGGTTGATGTTGTCGCATCCGGAACTCGTAAAGAAGAAATCCTGATGGGAACTGAAGAGCTAAATATTGTCTGGCGTCTGCGTCGAGTGCTTCATGCCCTCGAACCACAACAAGCGCTTGAACTACTTCTTGAGAAGATGAAGGGCACTAAGTCGAATGTGGAGTTCTTGATGCAAATCCAGAAGACCACAACTTCTGAAGGTGGCACTTCAGCGAACGGCAGCTGAAGCTAAATTTCATAATATTGGCCCAATCGGGCTATCCTTCAACCTCGCACTGGTTCACGGTTCAACACCGATCCAGTCAAACCTAGGAGATAAGAAATGAAGAACGAGATTCATCCAAATTACGTAGAGACCACAGTTACTTGTGGTTGCGGTGAAGTATTCACAACCCGCAGCACTAAAGAGTCAGGTTCAATCTACGTTGAAGTTTGTTCAGTTTGTCATCCGTTCTACACCGGCAAGCAACGTATTCTCGATACTGGTGGCCGCGTAGCCAAGTTCGAAAAGCGTTTCGGAGCATCAACAACTAACTAGCTTTCTTAAGAGACCGCAGTGTGTTCACTAAATGTGAATACGTGCGGTCTTTTTTATTTCTTAGATAACAAACCGCAATAAAATTAATTAAAAGAGTTGGAGGAAGTGCAAATGGCAGCAGATACAACACCTGACCGCTTTGCATCCGTCCATGCCCTTTTGGCCGAATACGATATTTTAGAGAAGGAGATGGCCGACCCATCTATCCATGCAGATCAAGGAAAGGCCAGACAACTAGGAAAACGTTATGCCGCACTTGGTCCAATCATTGCGGGCTATCGCGCTTGGAAATCTGCGACTGAAGATTTAGCAGCTGGTAAGGAGATGGCGGCAGATGACGCCAATTTCGCGGCAGAGATTCCTGCGCTAGAAGCAAAGTTACAAGAGACCGAAACCGCACTTGAAGAATTGTTATTGCCGCGTGATCCTAATGATGATCGTGATGTAATTCTTGAAATCAAAGCTGGGGCTGGTGGGGATGAGTCAGCGCTATTTGCCGGAGATTTACTTCGCATGTATCAGAGATTTGCCGAGCGCCAAGGTTGGAAGACTGAGATTATCGATTATGCCGACTCTGAAATGGGCGGTTATAAAGAAATTTCGATGGCAGTTAAATCAAAGGGAATCGCGGAACCAGGTAAGTCGCCCTATGCAAAGTTAAAGTTCGAAGGTGGCGTGCACCGAGTCCAACGGGTTCCAGAAACTGAATCTCAAGGTCGTATTCACACATCTGCTGCAGGTGTTCTGATTTTGGCTGAAGCTGATGAAGTAGATATCGAAATTCGCCAACAAGATTTACGTATCGATGTTTATCGCTCATCCGGCCCTGGTGGTCAATCTGTAAACACCACAGACTCTGCGGTTCGGATCACGCATATTCCAACTGGTGTTGTTGTTTCATGTCAGAACGAAAAATCCCAGCTGCAGAATAAAGAATCTGCAATGCGAATCTTGCGCGCCAGATTGTTGGCACATGCCCAAGAGCAAGCAGATGCTCAGGCTATGGCTGAACGTAAGTCTCAAGTCCGAACCGTTGATAGATCAGAGCGAATTCGAACCTATAACTTTCCAGAAAATCGCTTGAGCGATCACCGGGTTAATTTTAAATCAAATAACTTAGATGCAGTATTGAATGGCGATTTAGATTCGGTAATTGAAGCGCTGCTTGAAGCAGATAAGGTTGCGAAATTGGCATCAGGTGAGCGTTAAAGATTTATTGAAGTTGGGCAAAGACCAACTTGCAACAAAAAATATTGCACCTGTCGAGGCCGAGCTTCTCTTAGCACATGCTCTTGGTATTAATCGCATGGAACTTCACGGGCGGATAATCGAGTTAACTTCTGAGCAAACTGCTGAAACTATCGAACTTTACAATCAAGCAATTGCCGAGCGCCTTACCGGCAAACCAACTCAATACATCGTTGGCACTGCGCCATTTAGATACTTGGAATACGAAGTTGGTCCAGGTGTTTTAATTCCTAGGCCTGAAACCGAGAGCTTGGTAGATGAAGTTCTGCACCAATTAAATACCTTTGCAGATCCAGTCAGTTTGGTCGATCTTGGTTCTGGCACTGGCGCAATTGCAATTTCAATCGCTTCAGAAACCGCGGGCAAGAAAGTTGTTCACGTAATTGCAGTAGAAAAATCTGAAGAAGCAATTGTTTGGTTGCAGAAAAATATTGCAAAGCATGATGTGAATGTTCGAGTAGTTAGCGACGATGTCACCATGGCGCTTGAAGGGATTAAGTGCGATGTGGTTGTCACAAACCCGCCATATCTTCCAGATGGTGCGCAGATTCCTCAAGAGTTAAATTTTGAACCAACCCAAGCTTTATTTGGGGGACCAGCAAATGGAATGGCGGCGCCACTCGCATTTATTGCGGCAGCGTCCAGGCTATTGAATCCGGGTGGCCTATTTGCCATCGAACATAATGAATTACAAGGCCCACTAATTGCCACTGCGTTAGCCGAAGATTTCGAAAGCGTTGCGCTTCATCGAGACTTAACCGACCGGCCTCGATTTACAACTGCGCGCCGCAGACTCTAGAGAGGCATTACTCTTTACCAATGACTGCAGCGACATTCCAGGCCATTGATCCAACAACCGGTTCCGCATTCGGTGATCAGATTGCCGAGATGTCGGCATCAGATGTAGCGGGGTTGATTTCTAAAGCGGTTGCAACTAAATCAGCTTTTGCCGCAACAACTCCTAAAGAACGAGCATCTGCGCTTCGGGCAATTGGCGAATCAATTGAAGCCGCTCGAGAAAAATTAATCGAAATTACAATGAAGGAAACCGCACTACCAAATGGTCGTTTAACTGGCGAGCTTTCAAGAACCGTCTTTCAGTTAGAACAATTCGCAAAGCTTGTTGAATCAGGTGCGCACTATCAAGCGATAATTGATCGACCTGATGCAAACTGGATTCCTGCTCCACGTCCAGATATTCGCAGAGCAAATCAGGCTTTAGGTGTTGCCGGAATATTTGCAGCAAGTAACTTCCCATTTGCATTCTCAGTTATTGGTGGCGACAGTGCATCTGCGCTAGCGGCAGGTTCCCCAGTTGTTGTTAAAGCGCATCCATCACATCCAAATACTTGCCGCGCAATGCATGCAGCAGTTGTAGCGGGGCTAAAGAAGGTTGGACTTTCTGCTGACATCTTCGCATTAGTCGAAGGCACAAACCCAGAGATAACTCATTGGATTGCAAGCCACCCAGATATCACAGCAATCGGTTTTACTGGATCTGGAAAAGTTGGAAAGATTCTAATGGACATTTGCGCAAAGCGTGAAGTTCCGATTCCGGTTTATGCAGAAATGGGAAGTTTGAACCCAGTATTTTTCTCACCAAAGATTCTTGCTGAAAAGGCATTTGATTTAGCAAAGGCTGCAATTGATTCGGCAACTTTAGGTTCGGGTCAGTTCTGCACAAAGCCAGGAATTTTGATTGTTCCAACTGGCACCGAAGGCGATGCATTTATTGCCGAAATTGAAAGTTATTTGGCAACAATTGCAGTGGCACCGTTATTGAATAAGGGAATCGCAGATCGATTTACCGCATCAATTACTGAACTTGCAAAGAGCTCCTCACTAAAGACCTTTGCTGGCAAAGCAACTGATGGTGGATTTGGTGTAACGCCTACAGTCTTCATTGTCGACTGGGCAGATGCCTTCAAGAATAAAGAGTTGCTAGAAGAGCACTTTGGCCCTACGACCGTAATCATTCGCGCAGATTTCGCTAAGTTCTTAGATGTAGCAGGCAAGCTTGAGGGCCAGTTAACCGCAAGCCTTCATGTTGCTGCTGGTGAAGATGTCGCAAAACTAGTTGGTGCTTTAAGTCAGATTGCTGGCCGCGTAATAATGAATGGCTTCCCAACCGCAGTTGCTGTTACGGCAGCGATGCAACATGGTGGACAGTTCCCATCTTCATCAAGCCACACAACATCTGTCGGGCTAGATTCGATTTATCGCTTCTTGCGCCCAGTTGCTTATCAAAACTTTATTGATGATTTACTTCCTCCAGCTTTGCAAGAATCGAATCCACTAGGAATTGATAGGGTGATCAATGGCTGATTTAAGTAAAGCAATCGCTGCGGCAACTAGCGCGATTGATATCGAAATTTCTGCGCTAACCAACTTTGCGCAATCACTTGAAGCTAACCTACAGCCAGCTCTGGAACTAGTTCTTGAATCAATTTCTGAAACAAAGGGCCATGTTGTCGTCACCGGCCTTGGAAAGTCTGGACTTGTTGGCGCGAAGATTGCCGCAACACTCTCTAGCACCGGAACTCCATCCTTCTTCTTGCATAGCGCAGATGCACTTCATGGTGATTCTGGCGCACTGACTCCTGGCGATGTTCTGATAGCAATCTCTAACTCTGGCGAAACCGCTGAAGTAAATGCACTTGTAACAATGGCAAAGGGCTGGGGAAATAAAGTTATTGCAATAACTAAGAACGCAAATTCAACGCTTGCAAAGAGCGCAAATGCCGTAATCAACATCGCTTTCGATAAGGAAGCAGATCCGCTAAATCTGGCACCAACAACTTCGACAACGCTAACTATTGCAGCCGGCGATGCACTTGCATCAGCACTGATGGCGCATCGCGGATTTAGCTCAGAAGATTTCGGGAAACGTCACCCCGGTGGAGCGCTTGGCAAGGCAACAAATAAGTGAATCCAAAAGTAACAACGCTCGGAAGTTTTATGATGGATCTGGTGGCCTACACGCCAAGACGACCAAAGAGTGGTGAAACGCTTCGCGGTGAGAGTTTTTCAATCGCACTTGGCGGCAAGGGATTTAATCAAGCAATTGCCGCTGGCCGTGCTGGTGCACAGAGCGCGATGCTCGGCAATCTCGGCGCCGATAGTTTTGGTGATGATTTCATGAAGGCTTTTGTTGCCGAAGGTGTTAATTCAAGCGATATCGAACGAAGCGCTGAACTCGGAACTGGCGTTGGTCACATATCTGTGCAGACAACAGATGGCGATAATTCAATCATAATCATCCCGCAATCAAATGATTTGGGCGATGCGCAATATATTTCACGCCATTCAAAGACAATTATTGAATCCGATATTTTGTTGCTGCAGTTAGAGCTTCCGACATCTGGAAATTTAGCGGCTGCAAAATTGGCGAAAGATAATGGCGTCACTGTTGTTTTAACACCTGCACCAGTTGCACCACTTGTGGGCTGGGAAGGTTTAGTCGATGTCGTGGTTCCTAATGAAGGCGAAGCTGCAGAATTAACTGGAATCGAAGGCGATTTAGCAGAGCAGGCTGAGTCACTTTCTAAATCACTGGGCTGCAAGAAGGTTGTAATAACACTTGGGCCGAAGGGTGCTTATGTAACTGATGGTGAAAGATCAGAGACAATCTCAGCGCCAAAAGTTAGTGCGATCGACACCGTTGGTGCCGGCGACACGATGTGCGCAAATCTTGCAACCAGACTTGCTGCCGGAGATGACATCTTTACCGCAACCAAGTTTGGCGTTTATGCTGCAACCCTGAAAGTTACTCGTAAGGGTGCGGCGATGGCATCACCAACGCCAGAAGAAGTTCAAAGTTTTATTCAATCAAATAACTAATACAAAACCCAAAATAACTGAGGAGCAGAAATGAAATACACTGGAATCATTAATCGCGATATCTCTGCAATGGTTGCTCGCACTGGCCACTTTGATCGCATAGTTGTTTCAGATGCTGGCTTCCCGATCCCAGCTGGCGTTCCTTGCATTGATCTTTCAATGGGGCCAAATCTGCCAAAAGTTACCGATGTTTTAAAGATGCTGACCCTTGAACTTCCAATCGAGCAATTCTGGTTTGCTAGCGAGATTCAACCAAGCGCTGATGGTCGCGCAAAAGAATTATCAGCAATCATGACAAAAGCTGAATGCATTCCACTGCCACATGCTGAATTTAAAAAACTTGCTTACGGCGCAGTTGGCGTTATTCGCACCGGCGATTACTTGGCATGGGGCAACGTAATGGTTGCTTCTGGAGTTGCTTATTAATATTTATTGCAAGCAATTAAAGTAATTAGGCTTCCTTAAGGTTTGTAATTTTTGAAGTGGTTCGTAATTGAACCAATTCCATCAATTCCAGTCTTAACTACCTCGCCGCCCTTTAGGTATTTCTCTGGCTTAAAGCCCATTCCAACACCTTGAGGTGTTCCAGAGTTTATGATGTCGCCAGCATGAAGTTCCATGACCTGTGACAAATACCAGACACAGTAATTGATATCAAAGATCATGTCGCTGGTGTTTGAATCTTGACGGCTCTCACCATCAACTGTGCACCAGAGACGAAGATTCTGTGGATCTTTCATTTCATCTGTCGTAACAATCCATGGACCAACTGGATTAAATGTTGGGAAAGACTTCCCCTTTACCCATTGGCCAGAACGTTCTACCTGCCAATAACGCTCTGAAACATCCTGTGAAACTGTATATCCAAGAATGTAGTCAGCAGCTTCTTCAGGAGATTTTAAATATAACGCGCGCTTCTTTATAACTACACAAATTTCAACTTCATAATCTGTCTTAACAGAGTTTGGCGGGATGATTACATCGTCGTTGCCGCCGATGACAGTGTCCGGGGCCTTCATGAAAACAATTGGTTCAACTGGTGGGGTAGCGCCCGTTTCAATTGCATGTTGCTTGTAGTTCAAGCCGATACAAATCGCTTTGGTTGGACGTGCAACTGGAGAACCTAAACGGTAATCCGAAATCTTAACTTTAGGACGGGCTGAGAGATCAAGCTTGGTAACTTTCTCTAGCGCACCATTCTCGAGTTCTACTCGATTCCAATCTGCAATTACATCGTCAATAAAAACTGCTTCGGTGTCGTTAAGAACAACAGCTGGCTTCTCTTTATTGAATTCACCAAGGCGTGCGATGCGCATTTCTTCCCCTTTTTATTGAGATGTCTTTCAAAGTTTGAGTAATTGAAATTTAGTGCCTTAATTTAATATTGCAAAATGGCCAAAATATGAGATGAAACTACTTGTCCCACTTGTCCTAGTAGACGCAGAAGTTGTCCGAGGAGTAGATTCCTCGCATGAGCGAAGAGGTATACAAGAGACGTAGCGAGAATTGGTTCAAGGCCGAAGGCAAGCACGGTTATATCTATCGCGAGCGATTTAGAAATATGGGATTTGGGTCAGAAGTTTTCTCTGACAAGCCAGTTATCGGAATTGCAACAACCTGGTCTGAATTAAATCCTTGCAACGCTCACCTCGATCGTGTTGCTGAAGCGGTAAAGCGTGGAGTCTGGGAGGCCGGTGGCTTTCCACTTGAATTCCCAACTATGTCACTTGGCGAACCAGTTATGCGTCCTACAACAATGTTATGGCGCAACTTGCTTGCAATGGAGACTGAAGAATTAATCCGAGCTAATCCACTCGATGGTGTTGTTCTGCTGGCTGGCTGCGATAAGACCCCACCTGGAATGTTGATGGGCGCAGCATCTGTAGATCTTCCAACCTTAATGATCACTGGTGGACCGATGTTAAATGGTCGCTACAAAGGTGAAACTCTCGGTTCTGGAACAGCAGTTTGGAAATATTCAGAACAAATTCGCGCAGGTAAATTAAGTATCGAAGAGTTTTTTGCAATGGAATCTTGCTCTGCTCGTTCAAATGGTTCGTGCATGACCATGGGAACCGCATCAACAATGGCATGTGTTACTGAAGCACTTGGAGTTCAACTTCCAGGAAGTGCGGCAATCCCAGCAGTCGATGCTCGTCGCTTCTCAACTTCACAAGAAGCTGGTCGCCGAATTGTGCAGATGGTTTATGACGACCAAGTTCTTTCAAAGGTATTGACCCGTGAAGCTTTC
>Ga0222713_10003415_pt1 | contig 16495 bp, 17 predicted proteins | sample C33_649DmetaG_FD_165061 | JGI IMG/M metagenome (GOLD analysis project Ga0222713, IMG submission 165061) | Estuarine water microbial communities from San Francisco Bay, California, United States - C33_649D | ecosystem: Environmental > Aquatic > Marine > Unclassified | place: USA: California...
GCAAGTACGAAGAGGGTGGAGACAACTACAGCCCGGTTTACGACCCCGAATACAATACCTTGTTCCCCCGCATGGGAGTGTCTTCCAAGCCCAACGATGCTCGCGGTTACCGCGACTACTCGGGAATGGATGATGTTCAAGCCCACATTGACGAGCTGAACGGAACCTCCCAACAGCGTGCTTTGACGGAAATGGAGAAGCAGGAATTGCAGTATTTGAACCTGCAAAAGCCCACCTTTGGCCAAAACCTGACCTACTTCTTCTCCTACCAGATTCGCTACATGTACCTGCGCTACTTCATGTGGAACTTCGTGGGTCGATTCAACGATCAGCAGGCCGTAACCGGCAATACCCGCTTCGACGGCAACTGGTACTCAGGCATTCCTTTCATTGACAACATCGTCATCGGTTCCATGCAGGATTTGCCGGATTATTACGCCAACCAAAAGGCGCGCAATGCCTTCTACTTCTTGCCTCTGATTTTGGGCTTGTTGGGCTTGTTGCTCCAATTCAAATCAGACAAATACGGTTTCTGGTTGGTCATGACCTTGTTCTTGTTTACGGGTGTTCTGATCAACGTTTACATGAACCAGCCCCCTTACGAGCCCCGCGAGCGTGACTACGCTTTGGTGGGTTCGTTCCAGACCTTCTGTATTTGGGTGGGCTTGGGCGTGATCTCCTTTGCAGAGATGCTTAAGAAATACCTCAAAGGAAATTCGGCATGGGCCGCCGCCATTTTGGCCATTGTGGCCGTTCCTGTGAACATGGGAATGCAAGGCTGGGATGACCACGATCGCTCGGGTCGTCGCATCGGCATTGACATGGCCAAGAACTTCCTAGAGAACTTGGAGCCCAATGCCATTTTGTTCTGCAACGGGGACAACGATACGTATCCGCTGTGGTATGCACAAAACGTGGAAGGCATTCGTACCGATGTGCGCATTATCAACCAGAGTTTGTTGCCCACCGAATGGTATTCATCGGTCTTGTTGGATACGGTGTATAAGTCAACACCTCTTCCCTTGACCTTGCAGCGCGAAGACCTTCAAACCGGTAGTTTCGATTATGGGGTGGCCATCGATAAGGTGAACTACACCAGCCCTCGTCCTTTGAGCGAAATGCTGGCTGAATTGCTGCAAGATCGCCGCAAATTGGGCAGCGATCGCACCACTTGGCACGGCAACCAATTTTTTGTTCCTGTCGACAAAGAAGCTGTCATCAAGCGAGGCATAGTAGCCAAGAAAGACGAGGCAAAGATTGCTCCGAACATTGAAGTGACCTTGACTTCCAATTATTTGAGTAAGGGTGATATTGTGATGTACGATCTGTTGTCTACCAATGCCGCCAAGGGATGGGAGCGCCCCATCTACTTCACTTCGGTGAGTGGCTTTGATTTCGGCGGATTGAACAATTACCTGCAGCTCGAAGGCTTGGTGTACCGCTTGGTGCCCATTCGCGGTGGAAGCGATCGCGGTCAGCCCAACTTGGTGGCCGACTACAAGCTGTGGAGCAACTTGGTCAACAACTACCACTACTACGGCATGAAGGAAAAGCCCAACTTCTTCTTGGATGATAAGGCAGCCTATGTGCCTAGCGACCTGCAACAAAACGTTTTGATGTTGGTCACTCACTACTTCGAGGAGATCAACAAATACGAATCGGTCAAAGCAGCCGTCGACAAGGGCGAACCCAATTTGCCTCCTGTTGATGGCATGGCCGCCGCCGACTACGTGGCCTTTATGGCTGACAGCGTAGAAGTCTACCGCAGTCGAGCCATTGGCGCGATGAAGCACATTCGTACAGAAATTCCTGAATCGGTGATGCCCATGCGCCACGAGTATTTGACCGAATATGCGGTTTCGTATTTGCTCTTAGGCGATGAGAAAGCAGCGAAGAAAGAAATGGACTATTGCATCGATCAATTGCATCAATTTGGTCGTTATTTCAAGCACTTTGAAGATCAGCAATTCGGTGCCCGTGAAGTGGCCAACGCTCGATACTTGGCTGACCGCATCATCAATGTGTGCAATACCAAGGGCAAGGCTGATTGGGCCAATGAGTACAAACAAAAAATGACCGGCATCTAATGACCGAACACGAAAACGATTCTTTTGAGGACCGCGGGGCCAAGCCCCGCGGTTTTTCGTCTAATGACTCTCAGGGTGAGGGTCGTGAATACCGAGGGGAGCGCCGCGAAGGCTATCGCCGAGACGATCGCGAGGGCGGTGAACGCCGCGATTTTCGAAGGGAAGGGGGTGGCTACGGCCGCCCGGCCCGCGATTTTGGTGGCGAGCGTCGCGAAGGCTTTGGTGGTCCTCGAGGTGGCCGTGATTTCGGCGGCCGATCTGGCGGTAGTCGTGGCTTTCAAGGTGGACGCCCACCCCGCGACGGGAACTGGAAACCCCGTTCGGCTGATGATAAAAAAGACGACTTTATCTACGGGATTCACCCCGTGATGGAGGCCTTGGAATCAGGCAAAACCATCGATAAAATTTGGATCCAAGAAGGTCATTTGCAAGGCCAACTCGCTGAGATACTGCAGGAGTTTTCAAACCGCAAATTGACTTGGAAGCAGGTGCCGCACCAAAAGCTCAATTCATTGGTTCGCGGCAATCACCAAGGGGTAGTGGTGGCCCTTGCGGCCATTCCTTTTGCCAATTTGGATGATGTAGTGGCAGCGGCCTTTGAAAAAGGGGAAGACCCCTTCATCTTGGTTCTAGACGGTGTTACCGATGTGCGCAATTTTGGAGCCATTGCCCGCACAGCTGCCTGTGCGGGTGTGCATGCTCTGTTGTTACCTGAGCGTGGATCAGCCCCCTTGGGAGGTGACTCGATTCGCACCTCAGCAGGAGCATTGTTCAAGATTCCTGTTTGCCGTACCCAGAGTTTATACCACAGCTTGAAGGGCTTAAAGAATAGCGGCCTTTCGTTGGTAGGAGCCACTGAAAAAGGCAGTCAAGACTTATATGAAGTAGAACTCAGCGGCCCCTTGGCCGTAGTCATGGGTTCGGAAGAAAACGGTTTGAGCACCGACGTTTGGAAGCTCTGCGATCGCCACGTGCGCATTCCCTTGTCAGCGGGCGGAGTAGAATCCCTGAACGTTTCGGTGGCCTGCGGTGTACTCTTGTATGAGGCCGTTCGCCAAAAACGCACCCCTTAATTGGGACTTCCCTATTTTTGATTCATGAGACCCATTCAAATGGTGGACTTGAAAGCGCAGTACCAGCGCTTGGGCAATGAGATTGATGCTCGATTGCAGTCTGCTGTTCGAAATGCGGCTTACATCAAAGGCCCAGAGGTGGCCGAGTTGGAATCAGCCATGGGCGAGGGCTTGTCGCCGTTGCGGGCCTCATCTTCTTTGGTCTCGGCATTTCCTCATTTGTCGGGCTCTGTGCAGGCCTTGGGTGTAGCCAATGGTACCGATGCTCTGCAGCTGGCCTTCATGGCCTTGGATCTGCCTGCGGGCTCGGAGGTCATCACTCCGGCTTTTTCCTATGCGGCCTTGGCTGAAGTGCTGTTCTTGCTGAACTTGAATCCAGTCTTTGTCGAAGTGGATCCGCACACCTTTTTGATGGATGTAGAGGCGGTGAGAGGGGCCATTGGTCCTCAAACGCGAGCCATTGCTCCGGTTCATTTGTACGGTCAAACGGCCTATATGTCGGCCGTACTTTCATTGGCTGCCGAGCACAATTTGTATGTCGTGGAAGACTGCGCTCAGGCCTTGGGTTCTCAGTATTGCAGCGACGAATTGAGTGGATTCGCCGGCACCATGGGTCACATCGGATGCACTTCCTTCTTTCCCAGCAAGAACTTGGGCTGTATGGGCGATGGGGGAATGGTCTTTACCCGTGACGCCTCTTTGGCTGCTCGATTGCGCGCCTTGGCCAATCATGGGCAAGAGCAGAAATACCAGCACCGCTACATTGGCTTGAATTCGAGGTTGGACACTTTGCAGGCCGCCATTTTGCTCGCAAAATGGCCGCATTTGAAGGATTTTGGCAGCCGCCGCGCAGCGGCGGCCCAGCGATATGATGAGGCCCTGTCGGGCCATGATGCGCTCGCCGTTCCGGCTCGCTCCCCCCTTTCGACTCACGTCTATCACCAATACACCTTGACCCTGCAAAACCCGGCCCACCGGGAACCCCTGCGCCAAAAGCTGGCCGCGGCCGGTATTCCCAGCATGGTGTATTACCCCACACCGCTGCACCGTCAAGAAGCCTACGCGGTCGCCCTGTCGGCCGGCCGCGGCCGTACCACCGACCTGCACAGCACCGAAAACCTCTGCCAACGGGTCATCAGCCTGCCCATCTGCCCGGAGTTGGATGAAGAGCAGCAGAGCTACATCTGTAACCAGGTCAAGGCCGCCTTGGACTCCTTATAATTCCAATTTTTGCAACTTAACTTGCTAAAGGCAGGACTCTGTTGCAAATGGCGCCAAGGGAAAGCGGCAAAAATGACCGACCTTTGCGCCAGTTATTTCCCCATTATGAAAATTGCAGTCGTAGGAACGGGTTATGTAGGTTTGGTAAGCGGAACATGCTTTGCTGAAACAGGCAATGAGGTTTATTGTGTTGACATTGACCAGCACAAGGTTGATAAACTCAGCTCAGGTCAAATCACCATATACGAACCCGGTTTGGAAGTGTTGTTCAAGCGCAACCTCAAAGAGGGTCGTTTGCAATTCACTACGAAATTGGAAGAGGCCATTGCCGAAGCCCAAATCATTTTCTTGGCCTTGCCCACCCCTCCGGGTGAAGACGGCTCGGCTGATTTGCGTTATGTATTGGGCGTAGCTGGCCACTTGGGCAAGATCATGACCGACTATAAGGTGATCGTCGATAAAAGCACGGTACCTGTTGGTACAGCTGACAAGGTCAAAGCCGCCATTGCCGCTAATTACAAGGGAGAATTTGACGTAGTGTCCAATCCCGAGTTTTTGAGAGAAGGTGTAGCTGTTGATGACTTCATGAAGCCCGATCGCGTAGTGATTGGAGCCGAAAGCCAGCGCGCCTTTGATTTGATGGACGAACTATATGCACCCTATGTGCGCCAGGGCAACCCCGTCATGCACATGGATACCCGCAGTGCTGAATTGACCAAATACGCCGCCAACTCCTTCTTGGCTACCAAGATCTCTTTCATGAACGAGGTGGCTCGCCTGTGCGAACTCTTGGGTGCCGATGTAGACATGGTGCGCAAGGGTGTGGGCAGCGACGACCGAATTGGAAAGCGCTTCTTGTTCCCCGGCATTGGGTATGGCGGATCTTGCTTCCCCAAAGACGTGAAAGCCTTGGTGCATTCAGCATCAGAAGTGGGGTATGATTTCAAGATTTTGCAAGCAGTTGAAGAGGTCAACGCCAGTCAAAAGCAGGCCTTGCTCCCTAAAATTGACAAGCACTTTGGCAGCATCAGCGGCAAAACGGTGGCTCTTTGGGGATTGGCGTTTAAGCCCAATACCGATGACATTCGTGAGGCTCCAGCTCTGGAAATGATCGACGCCTTGATGGCTCGAGGGGCCAAGGTTCAGGCTTATGATCCTGAGGCCATGGCCAATGTGAAAGAATTGCTGGGAGACAAAGTGATTTTTACCGAAGGTGCTTACGAAGCTTTGGAAGGGGCCGACTTTTTGGTGATTGCCACCGAGTGGCCGGAGTTCCGCACTCCTCAATTTGACCGCATCGCCGCCAGTCTTTCTGAAAAGGTTATCTTCGACGGGCGCAACTTATACGAATTGGATACAGCGGCCAAGCACGGCTTTGTGTATTACAGCATAGGGCGCAGCGATATCAAATAAATGGCAAAACGAGAGCGAGTTTTAGTTACCGGAGCGGCTGGATTTTTAGGGTCCCACCTTTGCGATCGAATGCTGGCCGAAGGTTACCATGTCATTGGCATGGACAACTTGATCACCGGCGATTTGCGCAACATCGAGCATCTATTTCCTTCCGAGCATTTTGAGTTTCACAACCACGACGTGAGCAAGTTTGTTCACGTATCGGGTGAGCTCAAATACATCCTGCACTTTGCATCTCCTGCCAGCCCCATCGATTATTTGAAGATTCCCATTCAAACCCTGAAGGTGGGTTCTTTGGGTACGCACAATTTGCTGGGATTGGCCATGGCTAAGAAGGCCCGTATTTTGGTGGCCTCCACCAGTGAGGTGTATGGCGATCCGACCGTGCATCCGCAGACAGAAGATTATTGGGGCAATGTGAACCCTGTCGGCCCTCGAGGGGTGTACGACGAGGCGAAGCGCTTCCAGGAGGCGATGACCATGGCGTACCATACCTATCATGGTTTGGAGACGCGCATTGTACGCATTTTTAATACCTATGGGCCTCGCATGCGCCTAAACGACGGCCGTGTTCTGCCTGCATTCATGGGCCAGGCTCTGCGCGGAGAAGACTTGACAGTATTCGGTGATGGCAGTCAGACACGCAGTTTTTGCTACGTGGCCGATTTGGTCGAGGGCATTTACCGACTGCTTTTGAGCGATTGTGTCGATCCGGTCAACATCGGCAACCCCGTTGAAATCACCATAGGGCAGTTTGCCGAAGAGATCATCAAACTGACCGGAACCGATCAAAAGGTCATCTACAAGCCCCTGCCGACTGACGATCCCAAACAGCGCCAACCGAACATTGGCAAGGCCCAGGCCGTATTAGGTTGGGAGCCCAAAGTGGAGCGCAGCGAAGGCTTGAAAATCACCTGGGACTATTTCAAGTCGCTTCCCAAAGAGCGCCTGTACGAAGAGGCGCACCACCGGGCGTTTGGGGGTTAATTGTTTTAGGCAGAAGAGCCAATTTGCTGTTTCTCTTATTAGGAAGCGTTTAGGTAAACTGTGTGTTTTTTCAGTAATAAAGTTATATTCGTTTATGAAAAAATTCGCATTATTTGTTTTGGCTTTCTTAGGTGCAAAAGCACAAGGAACAGTCACATTTTCGCAGGGGGAGATCGATAACATTATTTTCAATAAGATTTGGTGTATAACCTCAATGGATATTGATCGTTTCAGGCCAGATGGAAAGTGGTTTCTATTTTCTAATTGCAGTTTTATATCGGGTGAAGATGAGGAACTAGAATCAAACGGAAGTGTTTTAAATAAAACCTATATAAACAATGGTATTCGATTGAATATTATAGATGACCGTGCATCGGCCACAATGGAAATTGAAATTTTACCTGAGTTTAGACATCCTTCAACAATTGAAAACATAGATCAAGGTTGGGGTATAGACAATAGTTTTTCATTCGTGAAGTGCCGATTTGTTTATAAAGTAGGAGATGAACAATTTACAGGCATTTTGCAAAGCACCAACAGCCTCGCCTGTATGACTTGTGTTTTGGAATTTCCCCCGCACAACTGGAATGGGGGTTTGACTGCAGAAGAAATGGCTCCCGCGGAGACAGGGGTAGATGTTGATGCATTTGCAGATGTCGATTTAGAGATTGCAACTGCAGAAGAGGTTTATGAGGTTGCTGGAGTTGATAATGACGACATCTATGTTGATGCAGAGCCTGTAATTCAGAATACATTTAAACAGATTGCTTTGATTGCAAGTGTTTCTAATCATAGCTGCGATCATGAAAATTGGTGTACCGTTGATATAGCATTTGAATCCAATACATACGGAGCAATTTCATGCAAGGATATTCCTGTCAATGACATGACTGATAATGGATCGGTAGGCAATCTGATGGGTGTAGATTGCAAACTTCAAGAAGAGGATGAGTTGTATTTCATGGATTGCAAGTATAATACAAACTATAGATTCGAGATTATAACCGATTTGATGGTCGGAAAGTTCCCGGTGTGGGATGAACAACATATTGAACTTTTAAGATGGGACAATCAGGTGTGCAATAACATTACTAGAATTTCTGGAATTATTAAATAGATATTTATAATATTTAAAATTCAAAGTAGTTCGAATTTAAAAGGCATGAAATCAAAAAACCCTTTGTTAATAGTTTTGATGTTTGCTCAAATTGCAGTCAATCAATCTTATGCGCAGATGAATGATGGCCAATATACGTTTGGCAATAGTGAAGTGACTTTGGTGATGACGCTAGCTAATTATGGTACAGAAATTAGTCAGGCAACATTGACTAATAATGTCACGAAGGAGGCTAGTTCGGGGACGGGTTATTATAGAAGTGCAAATGGAATCGAGTGGTATGAATTTCAGACTTCTGGTTGCAACTATGAATTCGATATTCCTCAGGGAACGTTAAGGCTGAACCAATTTGACTGCTCAAATGGCCAACAATCGCAGACTTACATATTGTCTAAACAGGGTTCTAATTGGTTAGGAACTTTCAAGAATTCGAATGGTTGTATATTGGTTATCTCTAATTCAACCGAGGGTGTAGGATTTGATTACCAGATGACATGTGGGGCATATCCAGGTTGTGAAGGTTTGGATTTCTCAGGAACGGCTACAATGACGTCTTCTTCTACAGCTAAAGATGGAGCAGATGGTGATTATGATATTGACACAACGGAGTTGAAATTGGAGGGTGAAAAAATTTATTTCTGGCCTGCTCTATCTATGATTGGAATGAATTGTAGTGACAATTTCGACAGTGAATTTTTACGGCAGTGATTAACAATTTCAAGGTCTGGCCATAGATAGTTGAAAATCCTTCTATTGTCTTGCTCTAGACTGTTGGTAATGCGCTTGATTCCATGACCCATTCCAGCATTGATTTTAATAGAAATTTAAATATTTGTAATAGACAATCCCGAGCCCCTTCGTGGCCTCTCGCAAATAAAATGTGTTGTCAACAAATTTAGCGAGTGAGTGTTTGTGTTAAATTTATTATTAATATATCTTGTCAATATGAAACACATCTTTTTTTTCTTTTGTATAGGTCTGATCCTAATTTCTTGTGGTAACAAGAAAGAATCTACTCAACCAGAAATTCCCATAAATGCAGATTCAAGTGACTCTAATAATCAGACGATTCGGGAAATAGTTGATCCCCAAAACTCAATTGTAGGTTCATGGAAATCAAAAACATACAATGGAGAAAAGTTTGAAGCATTGACATATAAGATTAATGCAGACAGCACATTAGAGGGTGTTAATTCAAAGGGTTTCTGGTCGTTAAACGGTGATCAATTCTGTGAAAAATTGGGTAAAAAAGAAATGTGTTACACTGTTTCAATTAATGGGGATACTATGGCTCTAACGAATAAGATAGGTGGGATATTCGTGTTTGTGAGATCAGATATGTGAGTTTTTAAAGAAATGGAGATAGGGTATTTTCCCACTAGAGGATTGATAAAGGCATATCAATTAAATCCTGTGCCTGGTGGAGAATAAATGTAGGAAATCAAGTTCGCGAGTTTCAAGGTAGAGAGATACTATACTACTAGTTTAGTATATACTTGCGTTACGATTGCTGGAACTTTATTGAATTCCAAGAATGTGTTCAGTATTTACTGACCACAGTTTTGTTTCACCCGCGAGAACAAATTTTCCATCGAGACTTCTCCACAGGGTTTTAGAGTCAATTTCACTTAAAATTGTAATGGGAAAATGTTTCACCTGGTGTGATCGGGTTTTGTAAACCCTTGTCATAATTGACTTCCGGGCTTAGGTTCGATTCCTGGCGGCTGGGTTTATAGTAATTCTTTTGATGTTCAGTAAATTCTGAAAAAGGTTTTTGTTAAGCTTAGAAATTCCTAAATATTGTAGTGACAATGTACCGAACATATGGTCATGACTCCCCCAACTAATAATTCTGAAATACAAAAACGGATAATTACTGAATATGTGGTTATGGCTTCCTGCCAGGTAACTATCTGATTACCAAAATCTTAAATAGTTCTGCTCTTTGTTGATTAATAATTAATACAAATATTATCTTGAAATACAGAAGAAAGCGTCTATTCTTGCGCCCTATATGACGTTTTCCGATATTTTAAAGTTTAGTCTCAAATTAGCATTTCTTTCACTGATAAGTTCTTGTACTGTAAATAAACCATCAGTTGATTTGTTGTCAAGTCAATATGGTTCTGGTAAATTAACCATTGAATTGTCTCATAAGCTTCAAAAACCAGAAATGGTGTTTGACAGCTATTGTTATGTAGACAAGTTGCGCGGCGCTCGGAGATTAGTAATCGAGGAATTTCCTGTCGGTATGCACTTCGTAAGGATTTATTCAGGCTCATGGGATACAACGATTTATTTTGAGGTCTTACCAAGGCAGTTCAATAGCCTGTATATTAAAACGCATTAAATCTTTGAAATCCAGTCTGCCTTTATTGTCCATATGGGTGGGTGTGTCTTAAGACCGCTTGTTCAGTATTAAATTCGGTAAGATTGCTGGAGCTTTATTGAATTCCAAAACTTAGTTCAGCATTTACTGAACATGGTTTGTTTCACCGGTAAGAGTAAAATTTCTTTCTCGACTTCTCCACATAGTTTTATGGCCAATTTCACCTCAAATTGTAACGGTAAAATGTTTCACCTGGAGTAATCGGGTTGTGTAAACCATTGTTATACTTGACTTCTCGGCTTAGGTTCGATTCCTGGCGGCTGGGTCAATTTTATTTGTTTGAATTTGGATGTTCAGTAAATGCTGAACAATGAATTGGAATACTCAGAAATTCAAATACTTCGAAGTGACTAATTTTCGAATATTTGGTTGTGATACCCCCCAAGCAGAAACGGATGGGTTTGGCTTTTTGAATCTCAAAGGTAAATGAATGCCAATATTGCAATTAAAAGTGCAATAAATAAGGGCACGATAATATAATCTCTTAAAATTCTAAAAATAATTGGACTTAATTTAATGTAATTTTCTCCTATTTGTCTTGTCGAATAACCTTCTTTTCTCCAGTCATCATTGTAACTTTTAACAGTTAAGGGATCTCCAATTAAGAATACCCAGAAATAATATAGATAAAACTTTACTCCTATTGGCTTGTTCCAGATAAGATAACCGCACAGTATATAGACTAATTCTCTCATGACATTAAAAAAATTAGTTAACTACTGTAATTTTAGTTGGTTCAATTTTTATTTCAGGATTACTCATCATTCCTGAATTTGTCAAAGACATTTCCCGAATGATTTTACCGGAAAAAATTATTTGATTTTTTGGTTTTAGTTCATAAAAGATATCTAAAGCTTTATTTCCTAGAATATCTCCTTCTGGCCAAAGTTTCAAATCAATATTTTGATCATTGTCGTAATTTACAGTTACCCACGAATCACCCAGTGAATTGTTGACCTCACCTACTATACCTGTCCAATCTTCAAATTGACCAAAGCTATCAATAAAACGATTCATCGTTTCACAGATTTTATCTTGTTTTAAATCGTTTCCATCCCATTCTGCATATTCACTTTGAAATTGACCTATTTGAGTTGAGAATGAAACTTGAGTTGAAGGTTGATTATTATTTCCACAACCGAATAAACTAAAAATCACGAGGGCTAATGAAACTCTTTTACTATTCATTATTTTCTTCATAAGGCAATTATAATGTTCTATAATAATTGGAAAAAGCAAAACATTATAAAGTTAGCGAATAACTATTTGCTTGATTAAATTAAAACTATCTGTGGAACTTTACTGAACTCAAAGAATGTGTTCAGGATATACTGAACAAAAATCTGGTTCACCTGGTGGAGTAGATTTTCATTTGCAATTTCTCCACATGGTTTTAGAGCCAAATTCACCCCAATTTGTAACGGTAAAATGTTTCACCTGGAGTGATTGGGTTTTGTAAACCCTTGTCATTCGTGACTTCTCGGCTTAGGTTCGATTCCTGGCGGTTGCCGAATTTACTGCAACTTACCCGCCAATTGACCGCAGGCAGCATCTATGTCTTTGCCGCGGCTGCGGCGCACATTGACAATGAGCTTTTGGGATTCCAAGCCCAGAGCGAAGTCCATGAGACGTGAGGTGGGCTTGTAGTCAGCCATGGAAATGGGGTTGTATTCGATCAAATTGATTTTGGAGGGGAAACGGCGAGCGAAGCGAGCCAGGTTGGCTTCGTCTTCGATCGAATCGTTGACACCTTCAATGACCGTGTATTCCAAAGTGGGGCGTTCGCCGGTTTTCTCGGCCCAATAGCCCAAGGCCTCGGCCAACATATCCAAGTTGTTGCTTTGGTTGATGGGCATAATCTCCGAGCGCTTGGCATCGTCGGCGTTGTGCAAGGACAGGGCCAAGTGGGTGCGAACACCATCATCGGCGAGCTTTTTGATCATCTTGGCGATGCCGGCCGTCGAAATGGTCAATCGCTGAGGGCTCATGCCCAGGGCGTCGGGTGAGGTGATCAATGAAACCGAGCGCAAGACTTCGTTGTAGTTGAGCAGGGGTTCGCCCATGCCCATGTATACGATGTTGTCCAGCTTTCTGCCGTAGTGTTCCAAGGCCAATTGATTGATCAAATGCACTTGGTCGTAAATCTCGGGGGCGGTCACGTTGCGGTCGCGCTTCAAGTAGCCTGTGGCGCAGAAACGGCAATCCAAGGAACAGCCCACTTGCGAAGAAATGCAGGCGGTGGTGCGTTTGGAGGTGGGAATCAGTACCCCTTCGATTTTGAAACCGTCGTGCAGCTCGAAGGCCACCTTGATGGTTCCGTCTGAAGAGCGCTGGGCGGCGTGAATGCGGGTGGGCTGAAACTGAAATTCGGTTTCCAAAGTAGCCCGCAGGTCTTTGGGCAAATCGGTCATTTCCTCCCAGGAACGGGCCCCTTTTTGCCAGAGCCATTTCCAAATTTGTTTGGCGCGAAAACCGGGTTGGCCGAGGTCCTTAAGGGCCTGAGTCAATTCGGGCAAATCCAAACTGCGAAGGTCTTTCACCGGTTTATTTTTTGCGGTAGAAAATGGAGATGGGAATTCCACTCAATGGGAATTCTTCGCGCAACTTGTTTTCCAAGAATCGGGTGTAGCTCTCGGCCACATACTGGGGCAAATTGCAGAACATGGCAAACGCTATGCGTTTGGTGGGCAATTGGCTGATGAATTTGATTTTGACAAACTTTCCCTTGCGGCTGGGGGGAGGTGTATTCTCAATGATGGGCAACAAGTAGTCGTTGATCTTGCGGGTAGGAATCTTGATGGTCAAGTTTTTATACACCTGCATGATGGTCTCTGTTGCCTGGAAAATACGCTGCTTGGTTAGGGCCGAAATGAAGAGAATGGGTACATCGACAAATGGGGCAGTTTTCTCGTGAATTTGGGCCACGAAATCCAAGTGGGTGTTGGTTTCTTTTTCGACCAAGTCCCATTTGTTGACCAAGATGACAATGCCTTTGCCCTGGCGGTGAGCCAACCAGAACAGGTTCAAGTCCTGGGCTTCCATTCCTTGGGTGGCGTCAATGATCAACACGACAACGTCTGAATATTCCAAGGCGCGCAGGGAGCGCATCACTGAATAGAATTCGATGTTTTCGTGCACCTTGCTCTTCTTTCGAATACCAGCGGTGTCGACCAAGATCATGTCTTGGCCAAAGGCTTTGTATCTCGTATCGATGCTGTCACGGGTAGTACCGGCAATGTCGGTCACGATGTTGCGGTCAATGCCCAACAAGGCATTGATCAAACTGCTTTTGCCTACGTTGGGGCGGCCTACTATCGAGATGCGGGGAATGTTTTCTTCCTGCATGCGATCAGCATCTTCGGGAAGGTCTTTGAGGTGTTTGACGACTTCGTCCATCAATTCACCGGTGCCTGATCCGCTGGCAGAAGAAATTTCAAAATATTCGGGATAACCCAAGGCATAGAAGGCCACCGCATCCAAGCTCAAGCGGTCGTTGTCGACCTTGTTGACCACCAATACCACGGGTTTCTTGCTTTTGCGGAGCACCTCGGCGAACTCATTGTCAAGGGGGTGAACGTCGCTTTGAGCGTCCACGATGAAGAGCAGCACAGCCGCTTCGTCAATGGCGATGTGTACCTGATCGCGAATGGCGGCTTCGAAGGTGTCTTCGCTATCGGGAACAAATCCACCGGTATCTACCACAGTGAATTCCACGCCGTTCCAGTCGCCGGTTCCGTAATGGCGGTCGCGGGTAACGCCGCTCATGTCATCGACAATGGCATGGCGATGACCGGTGATGCGGTTGAAAAGGGTACTTTTTCCCACGTTGGGGCGGCCCACGATGGCGACAAGACGGCTCATAAGCCGCAAAGATACAACCCCTTGGGCGCTTTCAATGCTGATTCCGCGCACCCGCTCGCTCAAAACACCTAGGCCTTATGCGCTAAGGCTAGCCCATTGAGAAGTCTTGGCTGCCTATCTTTGAAGCATGGCTGAGCTGAAAATTTCCCTGATTGCCGCCTGCGGGGTGAACCGTGAAATAGGCGCCGGCAATGCCTTGTTGTGGCATTTGCCCGACGACTTTCAGTGGTTCATCAAGCACACCAAAGGCAAGAGCATTGTCATGGGCCGCAAAACCATGGAGAGTTTGGGTCGGCCTTTGAAAAACCGACGAAACTTGGTTTTGACCCGCCGCGAGGAGCCCTTGCCCGACGGATTTGAGGCCATGCCCAACTGGAAAGCCGTCTTTCAGGCCGTCGAAGGAGAAGATGAATTGATGGTCATTGGTGGAGCCGACATCTATGCCCAAGCCTTAAATCAGGCCCAGGCAGTCTATTTGACGGAGGTGAATGCGGAGTTCCCACAAGCCGACGCCCATTTTCCGGAAATGCCGGTTTCGAAATGGACCTGCGTCAGCCGTGAGCCTCATGCTGCCGATGAACGGCATGCCTTTTCTTTTGATTTGTGCATTTACAAGGTTAGTTCTATATGAATTACTTGATAACCAGGGTCTTTGCAAATGGCAGATTGGCCGAAAATTTGCTGCATTCTGTTGGATTGGGCGTAGATTTGCTCTTGTATTACGATGCCTTGCTGCGGGTCGATTTCAGCCGAAATGCCCGCGGGGAATGGGTCAGTCGTTTGGTCTTTAGACACGCCATTTGAATCAATAGTCATGAAAGTTGCTGTGTATGCTCGCAATGTGAGAGACTCCCGCCACCAAGAAGGTTTTCTTCGCTTGGTTACGGCTTTGTCTGAGCGCGGGCATGACATCTATTGCAGCGCTTCCTTGGAGGATTTCGTGCACATGAACCTGGATGCCAAGCTCAAATTGCACATTTTTGATTACTTACAGCCAGGAAGCGATGTCGATGTTTTGATCTGCGTAGGGGGAGACGGAACCATACTGGATACCTTGAACTTGGTGCGCGATAGCCGTGTTCCTGTTTTGGCTCTGAACACCGGCCGCTTGGGATTTTTGGCCAGTGCCACGACCGATGCCATCGATGATGTGTTGAGCGAAATTGACAAAGGAAACTACGTCATTGAGGAGCGCAGCATGTTGCAGTTGACTTCTGATCCGCTGATATTTGACTACAATTTCGCCTTGAATGATTTCGTCATTCACAAAAAGGAGACCTCGAGCATGATTGTGGTGCACGCCTACATGAACGGGGAGTTCTTGAATAGCTATTGGAGCGACGGCTTGATCGTGTCAACCCCTTCGGGTTCAACCGGCTATTCGCTCAGCTGCGGTGGGCCCATTCTGTTCCCAAAAAGCGAGAGTTTTGTCATCACCCCCATTGCGCCGCACAACTTGAACGTGCGCCCGGTGGTAGTGCCTGACAACGCTGTGATTTCCTTTGAAATCGAAGGTCGAGCGACTTCCTATTTGGCCTCTTTGGATGCCCGAAGCCAGAGCATTACCGAAGACGTGCACATGGCCATTCGAAAGGCCGACCACCCCTTGCGGTTGATGCGCTTGAGTTCTGTTCAGTTCTTGGACACCTTGCGCAGCAAATTGAATTGGGGATTTGACCGAAGAAATTGATGAAGAGAATAGTGAGAAAGAGCCTAATGCTGTTGGCACTGGGCCTATTGGCTGCTGCGAACTTGTTGGCACAAGTACCCAAAATCGGATCAGGCGATCGTTTGGACATTGCTTCCTGGAACATTGAATGGTTTGGTGATGCTAGCAATGGCCCGAGTTCGGAGGTGACCCAGCTGAACAATGCCGCGGCTTTGATCAAAAATGCCGATTTGGACCTTTGGGGACTGTGCGAAATTTCGAATGCCGCCTATTGGGCCGATTTGCAACAACAATTGCCCGATTACGGAGCGGTAATCAGCACCTGGAGCCAGTCGCAAAAGACCGCTTTGCTATACAAAAAGTCAGCGTTTACCCTGCTTTGGAGCAAGCACATACTCCAAGTATACGATTACGAGTTTGCCAGCGGCCGCTTGCCCTTGGAGGTTGGATTGGGTTGTACCTTGAACGGAAAGTACGACACCTTGGTGGCCTGGGTGATTCACTTGAAAGCCAATACGGGTAGCACGGCTTCTAAGGCCACAGCCTGGGATCGACGCAAGCGGGCCATGGAGGCAATGAAGGCATACATACTCGATCAAGGTGCTGTCAAAGGGGTAGTATTGGGCGATTGGAACGACGACTTAGACAAGAGTATTTTTAGCAATTACGCTACTCCTT